>Ga0302325_10002314_pt1 | contig 46464 bp, 36 predicted proteins | sample Palsa_T0_2_FD_201948 | JGI IMG/M metagenome (GOLD analysis project Ga0302325, IMG submission 201948) | Peat permafrost microbial communities from Stordalen Mire near Abisko, Sweden - Palsa_T0_2 | ecosystem: Environmental > Terrestrial > Soil > Palsa > Peat permafrost | place: Sweden: Abisko...
CCGCCGAGGGCGTGCTTTTCCACGAGGCGCTCGTCGACGCCTGCGAGGCCCACGGGCTGTCCGTCACCCGCGTCGATGCAAAGACGCTGCCGGCGAGCGCCGCGCGCGCCGCCGGCGTTCGAGCCGAGGCCTTGCAGCGAAGGCTGGCGGCGCTTGGCAAGGCGCTCGGGCCACCCTGGACGGTGGACGAGAAGCAGGCGACGCTGGCCGCGCTTCTGGGGCTCGGCGCCACCGCGCCCCGCTAACCTTCCCTGACGCCGTGCCCTACGGGCCTGCGTCCGCGCCCGCCGCGGCACCCACGAGGCGCCACTGCCCGTCGACGCGCCGTAGGGTGAGCACCCGGGCTGGCCCAAGACGGACACCGGCGCGCGCCGTGGCCACGCCTCCGGACACCCGGACGCGGCTCACCTCGACAACGACGGCCAGAGGCACGGCGCACCCCACGCCAGACGAGGACACCTCGGTCGCACCCTCCGAGAGCCGCGCCAGCACCTCCGGGGAGGCCGCGTGGCCGTCCACGGTGAGGCACAGCGGGCGGCCCTCGCGCAGCACCGGCGGCACCTCGTGCAAGAGGGCGTAGCGCGCCGCGAGCTCGGTCACGGAGAGGAGGTCGTCTTGAGAACCACTGGCCCCCGTGTGGCTGCAACCTGCACATAGCAGCAGCGCCGTCCAGGCGCGGCGCGGAGGCGACGGGCGTGGACTCATCGCCGACGCCGTTTCCCCCGGAGCAGCTGCACCCTCCCCCTGGCCGGCCGCCGCGGAGGGACGTGGGCGGCCGCGCTGCGCAGAAGCTCGGCGAGCTCGACTCTGCGCGCATCGGCTGGCCGCTCGAGCCGCACGTAGCGGACGGCGCGCGCGGGTGGCTCGGCGAGAAGCAGGGACGCCGGGTCCGGAAGGACGGCGCCGTGGGCAAAGCCGACGCGGACGCAGTCCTGCTGCGGCTGCACGAAGGCGAACTGGTAGCGCAGCCGGTAGCCGAAGTACCCGCGGTTGGGCCGGACGTCCTCGACGGCCTCGGGCACGGCAGCCCGCACCGCGGCCCGGGCTCGCTCGGCAAGCTGCTGAATGCGCGCCGGAAAGCGCTTGAGCAACTCTTCTGGCCGGGCCTGCACCTCCGGCCGGCGCTCCCAGGGCACAGGCGCCTCGCTCTTCACTTTCTGTCAGCGGGCAGGCCTTAGCAGGCGGTCGGCGGCGGCGGCTACGGCCTCCGGCTCGTACACGGGAAGGGAGCAGGCCGACTTGGCGCAGACGAAGGCCGCTGGACGGGCCGTCCTCGGGTAGACGACGTCGCTTCGGGGCAAGGGCCCCTCGCGCGCATCCCACCACTCCGTCCGTCGAAACAGCGTCGGGTAGCGCACCACCGCGGTGAAGAGGGCCCTGGCCCGGGCGTCGTCCTTGGCCCCCACCACCGTCAGGTGGACGGGCTCGCCGCTGAGCTCCGCGTCGGCGAGGAGAAGCCCGGCCACCACGCCCCGGCGCTCGGCAAGCCCGGGCGAGGCCAGGTAGCGCAGCGCTGCTTCCGCCATTTCCCGGTGCAACGTCCGTCCGGTGGCGGCGAAGAGGCGCACGGCGAAGCGCGCCACCTGGACGTTCTCGTCGGCGTCCAGCACCGGCGCCGTGAAGACGCCGCGGGCGGAGCGCGACGTCGGTGAAGACACGAAGCCCGTCCCGTCCTTGGCCTTGAGGCGGGCCTCGACGAAGGCCGCGGCGCGCTCGGCTTCGGTGAGCCAGAGTCTCTCGCCAGTCGAGGCGTAGAGGGACAGCGCGGCCTCGGCCACCGAGACGGTGTCGCCCAGCGTCGGGCCCCCCGCCTCGCCGTGCCGGAAACCGCCCTCGCCCGTCCGGCGGTGAAGGAGGAGCCAGCGCTCGGCCCCTTGTGCGCGCTCCAGCACCTGGACGTCCCCGGTGGCGTCGTAGAGGGCGACGAGTGCCGCCACCATGGCTGCGTTGTCCTTGCTGTAGAGGTGGGTGTCCACCCTCGGCATCCCCAGCCGCCGGCGCTCCGCGTCGGTGTGGGCGTAATAGACGTGGCCGGAGAGCGACGGGCTGACGTCGGCGTCCTGGCTTTCGAAGAAGACGCCCTCGGGACTTTCGAGGAAGCGCTGCACGTAAGCGTCCACGGCGCGGGCGGTGGCCGCATAGGCGGGCGCCTCGAGTAGGAGCGCGGCCTTGGCGTACAGCGCGATGGCCTGGGCCTGGACGCTGAGCAGCTTCTCGAAGTGCGGCACCGTCCAGTCGGGCCCCTCGGAGTACTGCGAGACGCTTCCCCACACCGGGTCCACCAGCTGCTGGACGCCCGCCAGCGTCTTTCGTGCCTGCGCCGAGGCCGCTGCGTTGCCGGCGCGCGCCTCGCCCAGGGCCACTTCCATCGGCGCCGGCTGAATCAACCGGTGCCCCTGCCCCCAGCCGCCGTGCGCCTCGTCGTAGGCCTCCGCGAGGAGGCGAGAGAGCGCCGCGCGGCGCTCGGGCGTCAGCGCGGCGGCCCCCTTCTCCACCGCTACCTCCGGCTGGACGGACGGCCCGGGCGTCGGGTCGTCGATGATGGCCTGCAGAAGCGCCGCCATGGGCCCGGGCGGCAGGTACCCACGCCGCTTCACGAGCTCCGTGCCGTCCGGGGCCAGGACGATGGTGGCCGGCCAGCCCCAGTCCGCGTAGCGGACGGCCAGCTCTGCCGCCGCGTCCTGGTCGACGCGCACCGTCACGTACTTCGCTTGGAGCAGTCGCACCACGCGCGCGTCCCGGTACGTCGTCTCGTCCATGACGTGGCACCAGTGGCACCACACCGCCTCGAGGTCGAGCAGGACGAAGCGTCCCTCACGCGAGGCGCGCTCGAAGGCGGCCTCGGACCAGGGCTCCCAGGCCAGCTTGGCCGACGGCGAAGCCTGAGCGCCGAGGCCCAGGGCGAGGACGGCAAAAGCCAGAAGGCGCGGGCGCATGGCCTTTTGACATACGGCCGAGCCCGCAGGCCTGGATGTCCCTCCTCTAGGGGCAATGCGAAGCGGCGCTAGCCGGTGGCCCCGGTGGAGGTGGTTTCCTTGAGGCCCTGGACGCGGAAGGTCTGCACGGCCTCCGACTTCCCCTTCACCGCCTGCGCCGGCATGGCCTCGGAGCGGAAGTCAGCCCCGGCCTTGGAGATGGTGTTGTCTGCGGCCAGCACCTCGCCGCCCTTGGCGATGCCGCACAGACGCGAGGCGATGTTGACGCAGTCGCCGATGGCGGTGAATTCGTGGCGGTCCGCCGAGCCCATGTAGCCCACCACCGCCACCCCGGTGTTGACGCCGATGCCGACCATGATGGGGCGCTGGCCCTTGGCCTCGCGGAGCTCGTTGAGGGTGTCCACCTGGGCCTGCATCTCCAGCGCAGCGCGCAGCGCCCGCGCCGGGTCGTCCCCGTGCGGAGAGGGCGGTCCCCACACCGCCATCACGCAGTCGCCGATGAATTTGTCGAGGTTGCCCTCGTGGCGGAAGACGACGTCGGCCATGGCGGTGAAGAAGGTGTTGAGCATGGTCACCGTCTCCTGCGGGCTCTCCCCCTCGGCCATGGTGGTGAAGCCGCGGATGTCGGCGAAGAGGACGCTCACCTCGGCCAGCCGGCCCATGCGCAGAAGCTCCACCTGCCCGCGCACCACCATGTCCGCCACCGCTGGCGACAGGAAGCGCGACAGCTCGGCCCGGGTGACGGCTTCGGTCTCGATTTTGCGCGCCAGCTCTGCATTCTCGAGGGCAATCGCCGCCTGGCTTGCAATGCCGGAGAGGATTTTCAAGTCCTTCTCGCTGAAGGCGTTGGTGCGCTCGCGCGTGTCGAGGAAGAGCACGCCCTTCAAGTCGCCCTTGGCCAGAAGCGGGACGGCCATCGCGCTGCGGATGCCCTGGGCGACGATGCTCTCGCTGCCCGAGAAGCGTGAGTCGAGCACCGCGTCGGCGGTGAGCACCGCTTGCCGGGTCTCGAGCACCCGCTTCAGCACGGTGTCCGAAACCACGACTTCCTCCTCCTGCTCCTTCCGGTGGCGAACGGCTTCCGGGACGAGCTCGCCCTTGGAGTCCACGAGGAAGAGGACGCCGTGGTCGGCGGCCAGGAGCTCGAAGCTGGCCCTCAGAATCTTGTCCAGGAGGCTCTTCTGGTCGCGCTCCAGGCCCACCTGGCGGTGGAACTCGTGGGCGATGCGCAGCTTCTCGTAGTCGGCCCTGAGCGCGTTGGCGTCGGTGAGCTGGTCCCCGGGGCGGAACTCGTCGTCCGTCACCGGCTGGTCGATTTGGGCCAGGAAGGCCGGCGCCGCCTGCGCCGAGGCAAGCACCGTCACCCCTGGGCTGCCGGTGCTGGTGAGGAGGTCGCCGGAGCGGAAGGTGAGCCGCGAGTTGCCAAGGGTAATCTCGTCCCCGTCCTTGAGGCGGTGCTCGCGGATGCGGCGCCCGTTGACGTAGGTGCCGTTGGAGGAGCCCAAGTCCTTGACCAGGTAGGTGTTTCCGGCCCGCTCGATGCAGGCGTGCTCCTTGGACACCTCCCGGTCAGCCAGCCTCAGCGTATTGGCCGGGTGCCGGCCCAGCGTGGTGCGGCCGGTGACGGGAAACTCGCTCACCTTCCCGTCCAGCAGCCGGCCGGTGAGGTAGGCCGTCCGGGGGCTCGTCCGCACCGAGGGCAGGGGCGCCAGACCCTCGCCACACGACGGGCAGGCGGAGGGCCACGGGTGGGCCAGCGGCGTTCGGCATCGAGGGCAGGCCGTGGGCATGTTGCGACTTCTAAGGGGCAGCCGAGTGGGACGCCTTCTAAAGCAACGTTAGCAGAGGGACGCAGGCGCGCAAACGCAAGGGGCCCCGGACGGCCTCGGCTCCTCGGGTTGGTGGTACAAGCGTCGCGCCGTGAGGCTCAAGCAGAAACCCGAGGACTTCAGTGTCAAGGAGTCCTACCGCTTCGACCCGGACCCCGAGGGCCGCTACCGCGTCTACTTGATGGACAAGCAGAAGCTGTCCACCTTCGAGGCGCTGGACCGCATCCGCGCCAAGTACGGGCTGCGGCCCGGGTCCATCTCCTTCTGCGGCCTGAAGGACAAGCAGGGACGCACCGAGCAGCTCATCGCCGTGGACGGGGCCGAGGTGGAGGTGCAGGACCCGGACCTCCGACTCAAGCCGCTCGGCCGGACGGCCCGGCCGCTGAGCGCCAGGAACACCACCTCCAACCGCTTCAGCGTGACCGTGCGGGCCCTCACCGAGGAGGACCTCGCCCACCTACCCCTGGCGGCGGCCGAGGTGAACCGGCTCGGGGTGGTGAATTACTTCGACAGCCAGCGCTTCGGCTCGCTGAAGCACGGCCAGGGCTACATCGCCAAGGACTTGCTGCGCGGGGACTTCGAGGCGGCGCTGAAGAATTACCTCGCCCAGCCCTCGGCCCTGGACAGGACCGACGACGCCAAGGTGAAGGAATTCTGGCGCAAGCACTGGGGGGACTGGCAGCGCCGGTGCCCCTTCGAGGCCAACCGCCGCTACGAGAGAATTCTGCGCAGCCTCAAGGAGCACCCGACGGATTTTCTGCGCGCCTTCTTGCAGATTGATGCCGACTACCGGGCGCTCCTCCTCTTCACCTACCAGAGCTGGCTGTGGAACGAGGGCGTGCGGCGGCTCCTGCAGCTCACCTTCCCGCGCACGAGCCTCTTCCCGATGCGCTACCAGGCCGGGACGCTGCTCTTCCACACCGACGCCGAGCCCCAGACGCTGGCCTGGCTGCGGACGGCCACCTTCCCGCTACTTGCGCCGGACACGAAAATTTCCGACCCCCGGGTGGCCGAGGCCGTGGCCTGGGTGCTGGGCAAGGAGAAGCTGACGCTCGAGCAATTGCGAATTCCCGACGCCCAGCGCCTCATGTACTTCAAGCACGAGGAGCGCCCGGTGCTGGTGCAGCCGCAGAAGCTGGTGCTGGGCCGGGTGGTGCCCGACGAGCTCAACCGGGGCTACTCGAAACTCAACGTGGCCTTCACCCTCTCGCCGGGCAGCTATGCCACCCTGGTGGTGAAGCGCCTCTTCCACCGCGAGGGAGCGCCCGCCGAGGAGCCCAAGGGCGCGGAGGTGCCCTGGCGCTCCGGCGAGCACACCCCCTATGGACCGCGCTCCGTCGGCACGCGGGCTGCTCCGACGACGACTCCGCCGCCTGTGGCCAGAGGGGGGCGCTCAGCGCCGTCCGTCCGGCCCCTCAGCCGCACCGAGGCCACCCCGCTGCCTGCCAAGACGGAGCCCAAGCCGGCCCTGGGCTACCGGGCCCAGGCCCAGGCGCGCAAGGACGCCCGGAAGCAGGCGCGCGCGGCGGACCGGGGCCTTCGCAAACCCTCGAAAGCATAAGGGGGCAGACTTCATGCAGTGGCAGGCTAAGCGCCGGAAATCAGGGCATTTCGCCGGGCGGAAGGCCCGGCCGCTCAAGGAGGGCAATGGCGCCCGCTGGGCTGCGTAGAGAGAAGCGTGAACGCGCTCTCGTCTCTGTCGCTTCCCTGCCCCCCGGCGGCGCTGGGCATCATGCTGGCCGAGCGAAACCCCGCGCTGCCCTACCGAGCCGAAGTCCGGGCTGCCCGGCGAGGAGACCGGTCCGCCTTCGAGACGCTGGTGCGAAGCGTCCAGCGGCCCGTCTTCGGCCTGTGCCTGCGGCTGCTCCGCGTCGAGGCCGAGGCCTCCGAGGTGGCGCAGGAGACGTTCCTCCGCGCCTACCAGAACCTGCACCGCTACGACGACGGGAAGCCCTTCGACTTGTGGGTGATGGCCATCGCCCGGAACCTCTGCCTGGACCTGCTCCGCCGGCGCTCGCGCATGCTGACGGACAACGTGGATGACATGCACGAGGTGCTGCCCTCGGGCGCGGCCAGCGCCGAGGACGGCGTCATCGCCGGCGAGGAGCGCCGTTCCCTCGAGTCGGCGCTGTCCACCTTATCGGTGGACGACCGCGAGGTGCTGAGCCTCTATTATGTGCAGAAGCGGACGACGAAGGAGATTGCGGTGGTGATGGGTGTGGCGCCAGGGACCATCATGGCTCGTCTCTTCCGAGCGCGGGAGAAGCTGCGCAAGCGGATGACGCCCGAGCACGAGGAGGCGGCCCCATGAATTGCCCCGAACTCGAGGCCCTGCTGCTCGACCAGGCCGAAGGCACAGGAGAATTCCAGGAGCACGTCGCCGGCTGCGCGGGCTGCGCCGCGATGCTCGAGGAGCACCGCCAGCTGGAGAAGGACCTCTTTCGCCTGGCGGACCCGCTCCCCCCGGCAGACCTCGTCGCCCGCGTCATGCAGCGGGTGGCGGCCGAGCCGCTGCCGCTGAGGGCCGAGATTCGCGTGGGCCTCTCCATCCTGGCCGCGACGGTGATGGCCGCCGTCCTCAGCTTCGTCGCCACCCGCGGGCCCATCGGGCTCCTCGGGGCCACGGCGGCGCGCTCGGTCGTCTCCTGGAAGACGAGTCTCTGGGGGTTGAACAACGCCGTGCAGGTGGCCTGGTCCACCACCACCGTCCCCCTCGCGCTCACGCTGAGCGTCATCCTCTTTGCCTCTCTCGTCGGCCTGCGCCGTGTGACCCCGGCGCGGACGGCGGAGATTGAGGTCCTGCCATGAAGTGGCCCACCTGGGCCCTCGCTGGCCTGGCGCTCGGCGCGGCCTCGCCGGCTCTCTCGCGCCCGGCCGCTCCGGTGGCCGTCGTCTCGCATCCGGAGGCCGTGAAGCGCATCAGCCTCAACTACCGCGGCCCTCTGGCCGAGGCCGTGAAGCGCATCGCCGACGATGCCAAGCTGAGCGTCGTGGTGCGCGGGGGCCTGCAGGAGCCGGGCGACTTCCACTTCGAGAACGTGCCCGCCCAGGAGGCGCTGGCCACCCTGGCCGCGGCCTACAACCTCGTTCTCGAGCAGCATGGGACAGTCTTCACCCTGCGGCCGCTCACCGGCGCGGAGCAAGTGGTTCAAATCAAGAAGACCGAGGCGCGCGCCCAGCTCTCGCCCCTCCCTCCCATTCCTCCGGTTCCACCCGTTCCGCCCATCCCCAGCATGGCTCCCAAGGCCAAGGACTCGGACGAGGATGGCGACTCGGAGGCGGACGACGAGGAGACCGAGTCGGACGACCACCAGGAGGCCGTCGAGGAGCACCGGGCGGCGCAGGAAGAGCATCGGACGGCGTTGCGCGAGAAGCTGCGGGAGGTGCGCGAGAAGCTGCGCATGGTGCCGCACCACTCCAGCAACGGGTGCGACGTCTCGGTGACTGGCAACTACACCGTGGAAGAGGGCCAGGACGCCTGTGACGTCGTCGTCTTCGGCGGCAACCTGGAAGTGGAAGGCCACGTCACCGGCGACGTGGCGGTGTACGGCGGCAACGTGCACCTCAACTCCGACGCCGAGGTCGACGGCGACGTCGTCACCTTCGGTGGAAACGTCACCAAGGACGACGGAGCAGAAATCCACGGGCAGCAGATGGCCTTCGGTGGCTCGAGCGGCAGTGGCGTCCTCGAGAAGGGCGCCCGGGCCTTTCGGGGCAACCATGCGGACAAGCAGAGCTCGGGCAGCTCGAGCTTCGGATGGAAGCTGCCCAACTTCTTGCTCAAGTTCGCCTCCTTCTTCGCCCTGAGCTTCATCTTCCTGATGTTTGCCCCGGCGCGGATGAAGCAGATTGAGGCCGAGGTGAAGCGCGACCCGGTGAAGTGCGGCGTCGCCGGGCTGGTGGGCAGCGTGGCACTGGTGCCGATGTCGGTGATGCTGGCGGTGCTGGTCATCATCGGCTGGCCCTTCCTCATCGTCCTCTGGCTCCTCGTCCTCCTTGGGGTGGGCATGGGCGCCACCACCATCGCCGCGGAGATTGGGACCCGGCTGCCAGTCCTCAAGTCCACCCGCAAGACGCAAGCCGCCGTCCTGGCGGTGGGGATTGGCGTCCTGCTGCTGGTGGAGCTCATCCCCTACCTCGGCCCGCTGATTTTCATGGTGGTGGCCTTCGTCTCGCTGGGCGCGGTCATCCGCACGCGCTTCGGCGGCAAGCCCCAGGGCTACCCCGAGCCGATTTGAAGCTGAGTGGGGCTTGCACCGCCCTTCCCTTCTTCGGCGCATTGAGCGGCACAAGCCGAGGGCGCTATAGGGAGCCTCTCCCTTCACCCCTCTTCGCGGAGCCGCTCGATGTCTCTCACCGCCTCCTTTCCGAAGCTCCAAGCCGCCATCGCCGCCTTCAACGCGGCGGGCCAGGTGGGTGAGGACCCGCTCGGCGCGCTCTATGCCGAGCGCCGCAAGGGCCACTCCCTCTTCTCCAACCTCCTCTCGGACCAGGACTTGGAGGCGCTCCGGCCCTACCTCTTCTGCCACGGGGGAAGCATCGCCCAGCGCCCGGGCGACAAGCCGACGCGCGTCACCAACCTCATCGCCGGGCGATGGAGCCTTCCCGAGAAGGGGGAGATGGCGGTGCTGCAGAGCCTCGCCGACCGCCGCATCGCCCTCATGCAGGTGCCGGCCTCGACGGAGGAGGACGTGGAGAAGGCCGTCAGCGCGGCGGACGCTGCCTGGAAGAGCCTCACCTGGGCGAGCGAGGTCTACACCTACAGAAAGCACGTGGTGAAGAACTGGAGCCGGATGCTCGACTACTTCACCGAGGACTGCCTGCGCGAGATTCGCCAGCAGATTCCCAAGACGCGGCTCGAGGCCCAGAAGGACTTCTTCGAGGCCAAGCGCGCCGCGGACCACCTCGAGGGCTCGGTGGAGGCCTGCATCCAGGGCGAGATGCTGCCGCCCATGACGCAGGGCCACACCTACTGGCGCAACGCCTACCTGCCTGCCGGGGTGAGCGTGATTATCTCGCCGATGAATTTCATCTACGGCATCCCCGGCATCCACCTCATCGGCGCCTACCTGGCCGGCGTGCCCTTCATCTTCAAGGGCCATCCCTTCGCCGCCCTCAGCAACACCACCATGGTGCGGATGCTCCTGGCGGCGGGCGCCGACCCGGTCTACGTCCAGAAGGTGGAGGGTTTCGGAGGCGGCATCGCCTCTTTGGCCACCGACGCCCGCGTGGCGGTGGTGGCGGTGACTGGCTCCTCGGAAACGGCGCGAAAAATCCAGGCCGGCCGGGGGCTGAACCGCCTGCGTTTCGAGGGCGGCGGCTGCAACTGGTGCTGGGTGGACGACGGCTTCACCGACGCCGAGCTCAAGAAAATCGCCATCCGTCTCACCTACGCCAAGCTGGGTTTCGGCTCGCACAAATGCACCTCGTTGCATGGCGTGGCCGGCTCGACGAAGACGCTCGACACCCTGATGCGCCTCATCAACGAGGAGATGGGGACGTGGCGCGTTGCCGACCCGCGCGAGGCCACCGACGACAAGGTGCTGAGTCCGTTGATGGTGCACAAGGCACAGACGCTCGTGGACATCGCCGCCGCGGCCAAGACGCAGCCCGGGGTGACTGTCCTCCGGGAGGGCGGCCGCGCCGATGGGGCCTACGGCGAGCACTCCGAGGCGGTGAAGCCGGCGCTGTTGCGCATCCGGCCGGACACCACGGTGAAGGTGAATTGGGACGGAAAGGGCGTGGGGGAATTTCGCCTGGCCACCACCGAGTTCTTCATGCCCATCCTGGTGGGGATGGACATGCCGGACTTCGAGTCCTACGTGCGCTTCTGCCTCTTCGAGAACCCCCACGACCTGTCGACGGCGCTCTTCACCCGCGACGACGCGAAGCTGCAACTCGGCCGCCGGACGCTGGGCGGGATGCTGAAGGAGAACGACGGCACGGACTCAGCGCTGGAGTGGGAAGAATTCGGCGCCTCGGGCATCGGCGAGTCCGGAAACATGGGCGTCGGCGAGGTGACCGCCACCTTCAGCATCTATACCCGTCGGCAGAAGGGCCGGCACCTCACCCTCTAGAAGGCAAAGAGGCCCAAGGGCGGCACCGAAGGGAGCGTTGCATGCCGTTGCTGGGGTGGGTGCTGTCCCTCGTCCTCATGACCGTCGGCTTTGTCGGCGTCTGGCTTCCGGCCATCCCCGGACTGCCGCTGATGGCGCTGGGGGCCTTCCTCCACAAGCTGCTCGTCCCGGGCGTCCTCTCCTGGTGGACGGTGGGCGTCTTCGCCGCGGTGGCGGCGCTGGGCTTCGTCTTCGACTTCGCCGCGACGGCCATCACCAGCCGCCGGGCCGGCGCCACCAAGGCCGGGGTGTGGGGCGCCGTGGTAGGCGGCCTGGTGGGTCTCTTCTTCGGCCTTCCGGGCCTCCTCCTCGGGCCGGTGGTGGGCGCGGCCCTCGGGGAGCTGGTGCTGGCGAGACGGAGTCCCCAGGAGGCGGTGAAGGCCGGCGTCGGTGCTGGCGTCGGCGTGCTGGTGGGCTCGTTGGGCAAGGGCCTCATGGCCCTGGGCCTCCTCGTCCTCTTCGCGCTCAACTGCTTCGTCTTCTAGGGCGGCCGTCGCCAGCGGAGGCAGGAGCCTTTTCGCCGCCCCGCGCACGCACGCCCTGGCGTAGAAGGGGGAAAGCCCCTTCTCCCCATGCGCCGCCTCGTCCCCGTGCCGAAAGAAAGCGCCATCACCCTCGACTTCGAGGGGACGCCGGTGCCGGCACAGGAGGGAGAGCCGGTGGCCGTCTCGCTTCTCCTCGCCGGCCAGCCGGTGCTGGCCCGAAGCGTCAAGTACCACCGGCCGCGCAGCGCCTTCTGCCTCTCGGCCGCGTGCTCGCAGTGCCTGATGCGCATCGACGGCACCCCCAACCTCTTCTCCTGCCGGGTGCCGGCCCGCGGCGGCATGCGGCTCCAGCGGCAGAACAGCTACCCCTCGGCCAAGGTGGACGTCTTCTCCGCCATCGACTGGCTCTTCCCCTCCGGCCTCGACCACCACGCCATGTTTGCCGGCGTCCCGGTGGCGGACAAGGTGATGGCCAAGGTGGCGCGCCACCTGGCGGGACTGGGCCTGCTTCCAGACGCAGCGCCCCCTCCCCGCGCTCCGCCGGAGCTGCTCAACACCGAGGTGGCCATCGCCGGTGGAGGTGCGGCGGGGCTTGCGGCGGCCCAGGCCCTGGCCGCGGCCGGCGTCCCCTTCGTCCTCCTCGAGCGCGAGGAGGCACTCGGCGGCCGCTGGCGTCTCGGGGCACCAGAGCCCGGTGCCCCACCGAGTCTCCTCTTGCCGCGGACGGCGGCGGGCCTGGTGCGGATGCGCACCACCGTCCTCGGGCTCTACACCGGGCCCCGGGGCCGTTTTCTGGCCAGTGTCTCCACGGGCGCCGAGGGCCCGCGCCTCGTCCTCGTCCATGCCCCGCGCTTCCTCCTGGCCCTCGGGGGGCATTCTCCCCTGCTGCCCTTCGAGGACAACGACTTGCCGGGCGTCGTCAGCGGGCGCGCGGCCAGTGACCTCGTCCGCCGCCGGGGGGTGCTGCCCGGGGACGCGCCGGCGGTGCTGGGCCACGGCCCGGAGCTTTCTGCCCTGGTCGCGCTGCTCGAGGAAGCGGGCGCCCGCCCGGCCCTGGTGCTCGACACCTCGGCGTCCGCGGCCGCGGGCGCCCTGGCCGGAAAGCCCCTCAAGGCGCACGGCCGCACCTGGGTGCAGGCCCTCAGCGTCGAGCTCGCCACTGGCCGTCGAAAGAAGGTGGCCTGCGACGCGGTCGTCCTCTCGGTGCCTCCGAGCCCGGCCTACGAGGTGGCCCGGCACGCCGGAGCGCGCGTCGTCTTCTCGCCGGAGCTGGGCGTCTTCGTCGTCGAGACGGACGCCGAGGGGCGGACGCGGACAGAGGGCGTCTTCGTCGCCGGCGACGCGCTCGGCGGGACGACGGCAGCGCGGGCCGCGGACTCCGGCCGGCGCGCGGCCGCGGCCCTCCTTCGCGAGGCCGGACGATGAGCAAGGCCCTGGTGTGCACCTGCGAGGACGTCACCGTCGATGACGTCGAGGCGGCCATCGCCAAGGGCTTCCGCGACGTGGAGAGCATCAAGCGCTACACCGGCTTCGGCACCGGCATCTGTCAGGGGAAGACGTGCCTCACCACCGTGGCCCAGCTGTTGGCCGGCACGAAGGGCGTCTCGCCGGAGGCGGTGCTGCCCTTCACTCCGCGCCCGCCGCTTCAGCCCACCGAGCTCAGCGTGCTGGCCAGCCTCGACGTCGACGAGAACGAGGCGCCCCAGGGCGGCGTCCCGCTCTCCGCTGGCCCTGCGCCCGAGGCACTGCGCTCCAAGGAGCCAGTCCCCAAGCGGGCGGACGTGGTCATCATCGGCGGCGGCGTGATGGGGCTCGCCCTGGCCCACAACCTGGCCAAGCGCGGCTGCACCGACGTGGTGGTGCTGGAGAAGGGCTACCTCTGCGCCGGCGCCTCCGGACGCAACGGCGGCGGCGTCCGCATGCAGTGGGGCACCGAGGCCAACATCGAGCTCGCCAAGCGTTCGGTGGAGCTCATGAAGCAGTTCGCCGGCGAGATGGGCATCAACATCTGGCTGCGCCAGGGCGGCTACCTCTTCCTGGCCAAGAGCCAGGCCATTGCCGAGCGCCTGCAGCGCAACGCGCAGCTGCACAACCGGCACGGGGTGCGCACGGAGATTCTGGCCCCGGACGCGGCGCGAGACCTCGTGCCGCAGCTGAGCCTCAAGGACGTCCTCTTGGCCGCCTACCATCCCGAGGACGGCGTCATCTTCCCCTGGCCCTTCATGTGGGGCTACGCCCAGGTGGCCGAGAAGCGCGGCGTCCGGGTGGAGACCTTCACCGAGGTGACGGGGCTCGTGCACTCGGGTGGCCGGGTGCGCGAGGTGCAGACGGACCGAGGAAACATCGCGGCCGACACGGTGGTGCTGGCCACCGGTGCCTGGAGCCCGAAGGTGGCCAAGCTGGCCGGGGTGGCGCTCCCCAACGAGCCGCACCGCCACGAGATACTCAGCACCGAGCCGCTCAAGCCCTTCCTCGGGCCGCTGGTGACCGTCCTCGACACCGGTCTGTACTTCAGCCAGTCCCTGCGGGGGGAGACTGTGGGGGGGATGGGAGACCCCCACGAGCCGGCGGCGCTGGAGCAAGGCTCCACCTTGCGCTTCTTGGCCCGCTTCGGCCGCGCCCTCACCGAGCAGCTCCCCATCCTCGGCAAGGTGAAGGTGCTGCGGCAGTGGGCGGGCTGCTACGACGTCACGCCGGACAACAACCCCATCCTCGGCCGGACGCCGGGCCTCGAGAATTTTCTCCAGATGTCGGGCTTCGTGGGCCACGGCTTCATGATGGCCCCGGCGGTGGCGGAGCGGATGGCGGAGTGGATGGTGAGTGGCGTCTCCGACGACCTCTTCACCCGCTTCAACCTGAGCCGCTTCTCGGGTGGGCCCCTGGAGCGGGAGGACATGATTATTGGCTGAACGTCCCTCGGGAGAAGCCGACGGCTTCCCGGGGGGGGAAGGCGGTGTGACGCTGCCGGCAAGAGGGGGCTCCTCATGAATCCGTGGTACCGAAGGATGCAGCTCATCTCCACGCTGGTGATGCTCTTGCCCAGCGCTGGCCTCCTGGCGCTCGGCTATTCCTTCTGGACCTCGGCCCGGCACTCCCGCGGGGAGGCGGTCGTCCTCTTCGTCCTCGGGGTGGCGCTGCCACCGCTCATCTATTTCGCCTGGACGGGCATCCTCTGGATGAAGCGCGGCGCTCTTCCCGATGCGGACCCGACGTCCCTGTCGGCCCGGGTCGCGAAGAAGCCGGTGCTGGTGCTCCTCGTGGTGGGAGGTGTCGCCTTCGGTTTCGTCTCCTTTCTGAATGGTTTCGCCAATGCCGTCAGTGGAGGAGGCGACCCGGCGGCCGGCTTCGCGAGGATGCGGTCCTCCTGCGTCTCCAGCGCAGCGAGCTCCGTCAGGCAGAAGGGAGCCGACCCGAGCGCTTCTCCGTTGAAGGAGAAGCTCGACAGGTACTGCGGCTGCGTGGTGGACGAGATACGGGCGGAGTACACCACCGCGGAGCAGGCGGAGGCCGTGCTCACCCAGGGCCTGAAGGACCCGAAGATGCGCCAGCTCATCGCCAGGTGTCAGCAGCAGGCTGGCCTCCGGTAGGGGCCGCCGCTAGACGTCCAGAAGAGCGAGCTGCCGGGTGGGCGCCTCAAGCTGGAGCGCACTGACGCGGCTCACCTTCACGTTGACGACTTGGCCGGTGCGCTCCACGCGGCCCTCGGCGAGCAGGAAGCTCGAGCCGAGCACCACTGTGCGCTGGCGCTCGAACGTCTCCGGTGGCACCACCAGGTTGGCCATTCCCGTCTCGTCCTCCAGCGTGAGGAAGGCCACCCCCTTGGCGGTGGGCGGACGCTGCCGGCAGGTGACGAGGCCACCGACGCGGACGCGCGAGCGGTGGGGCGCGTTCTGCAGCTCGGCCGCGGAGAGGGCCCGCTTCGCGAGGAGATGGTCGCGCAGGAGCGCCACCGGGTGCTTCTCCAGCGACAGCCCGGTGTGCCGGTAGTCCTCCACCACCCGTTCCACGAGACTCGACGCTCCGCCCGGCTGGGCCGAGGCGTCGAGCAACTCGCCGTGAAAGAGGTCCCCGGCGTCGGTGGTGCTGAGCGCCTGGACGTCCCACTCCGCCTGCCGGCGGTCTCCGCACAGCCCGTCGAGCGCCCCGGCGCGCGCCAGGCGCACGAGCGCAGCCCTGGGAAGCCGCGTGCGGCGCACCAGCGCGCGAAGGCTCGCATCCCCCGGGGTGGGCCGCGCGGCGGCCACCGCCTCGGCGTGCGCCTTCTGCAGGCCACGGACTTCGCGGAGTCCGAGCCGGAGCGCGCCGTCCTCCAGGGTGCAGTCCCAGTCCGAGCGCCGGACGTCCACCGGCAGCACCACCACGTGGTGACGGCGGGCGTCCTCCACCAGGGTGTGCGGCGCGTAGAAGCCCATCGGCTGGCTGTTGAGGAGCGCCGCGGCGAAGGCCGCCGGGTGATAGCGCTTGAGGTAGGCGGAGGCGTAGGCGATGAGGGCGAAGGAAGCGGAGTGGGACTCGGGGAAGCCGTAGTGGCTGAATCCCTTGAATTGCTCGAAGCAGCGCTCGGCATAGTCGCGGCTGTAGCCGCGGCGGACGCAACCCTCGATGAAGCGGGCCCGCCAGGTGGGCAGGAGCACCGAGGCCCGCTTGTGCATCAGCGCACGCCTTAGCGCGTCCGCATCCCCCTGGTTGAATCCCGCCGCAGTCACCGCCAGGCGCATCGCCTGCTCCTGGAAGAGCGGGATGCCCAGCGTCTTCTCGAGGATGGCCTTCACCTCCTCCGAGGGGTAGGTGACGTCTTCCAGCCCCTCCCGCCGTCGGAGAAAGGGATGGACCATGTCCCCGAGGATGGGACCGGGACGGATGAGGGCAATCTCGATGGTCAAGTCATAGAAGCTTCTGGGACGCAGCCGGGGGAGGAGGTTCATCTGCGCCCGGCTCTCCACCTGGAAGACGCCCACCGCATCCGCCTGCCCCAGCATCTCGTACACCTCGGGGTCCTCCGGAGGCAGGTTGGCCAGCGTGAGCCGCTTTCCCTCGTGCTTCTCCACGAGTCGAAACCCGCGGCTGAGCGCGGTGAGCATCCCCAGCCCGAGCAGGTCCACCTTGAAGACGCCCAAGGCGGCCAGGTCGTCCTTGTCCCACTGGACGACGGTGCGGTCGGCCATGGCCGCGTTCTCCACCGGAACAATCTCCGACAGCTCGCCGTGGGTGATGACGAAGCCCCCGACGTGGATGGAGAGGTGGCGGGGAAAGCCTTCCAGCGCTTCTGCCTGGGCAAGGGTGTGCTGGACGCCCGCGTCCTCCGGCCGCAGGCCCGCCTCGCGCACCTGGGCGGCCTGCAACGCGGAGGAGCCCGTCATCTCGGTGACGCGGGCCAGGCGGTCCACCTGGTCCAAGGACAGGCCCAGCACCTTGCCCACCTCACGGATGGCGAGCCGGCCCCGGTAGCAGATGACTTCGCACACCATGCCCGCCCGGGAGCGTCCGTGCTTCTGGTAGACGTACTGGAGCACCTCCTCCCGGCGCTCGTGCTCGAAGTCCACGTCGATGTCCGGCGGCTCGGGACGCTCCAGGCTGAGGAAGCGCTCGAAGAGCAGCCCCATCCGGACCGGGTCGATGGCAGTAATTTTGAGCGCGTAGCAGACGGCGGAGTTGGCGGCGCTGCCCCGTCCCTGACAGAGGATGCCGCGCGAGAGCGCGAAGCGGACGATGTCGTGCAGCGCCAGGAAGTAGCCGGCGACTTGCAGCCGGTCGATGAGGTGAAGCTCGTGCGCAATTTGCTGACGGACGGCCAAGGGCACGCCGTCCGGGTAGCGGGAGTGGAGGCCCTCCTCCACCAGAGCGGCAAGCCAGCTCTGGGGCGTCTGCCCCTCGGGCAAGTCCTCCTGGGGAAACTGGTAGCGCAAGGAGTCGAGCGAGAAGTGACAGGCGTCGGCCACCTCCAGCGTCCGGCCCACGGCCTCGGGCAAGTCCTGGAAGAGCCGGCGCATCTCCGAGGAAGCCTTCAGGGTGCGCTCGGCGTTGGGAAAGAGGCGAAAGCCGGCCGCAGCCGCCGTCACCCCATGACGGATGCAGGCAAGGGTGTCCTGCAGCGGCTGTCGCTCGCGGACGTGGGTGTGGACGTCGTTGTGAGCGCAGCACGGCACGTCCAGCCGGCGCGCCAGGGCGCGCGCTTCCAGAAGCCGCGCCTCGTCGCCGGCCGAGAGCGTGCGGCACAGGCCGACGTAGAAGCGGCCCTCGAAGGCTTCGGCCAGCGGCGCCACCACCTCGTGCGGGGCCGGCGCAGGAAGCAGAAGGAGGAGGCCCTCGGCGCGCTCGGCGAGCGCTTTCCAGGACACGCCCCCCTGTCCCTTGGGGTGGGCCAGACGTCCCCTGGAGATGAGCTGACAGAGGTGGGCGTAGCCCTTGGCGTCCTGCACCAGGGCCACCACCTCGGGTCCATCGGTGAGGGTGAGCCGGCTTCCGACGAGAAGCTTCAGCCCGAGCGCACGCGCCTGGAGGTGGGCTTTGACGACGCCGTAGAGGCCGTCCTGGTCCGTGAGGGCCAGGGCGGACAGGCCCAGCGCCGCCGCGCGGCTGACGAGCTCCTCCGGGTGGGAAGCCCCCTGGAGGAAGGAGAAGTTGGAGCGGCAGACGAGCTCGGCGTACACGGCTAGAAACCCTGCTACTGCTCATTCGTTCAGTTGTCCAGGGCAGAAAACGGATGTCCCGGACACCTCGCTGACACAGCGACCCCAAGACTCACCTGACAGGTGGAGTCCTCAGTCGAGATGACGGAGGCGCCCGGGATGGATGCCTTGAGCCTTAGCCCAACCAGGTTGCGACGCCGCTGGGCACTCGGCCTCGCGGCGGTGGGCGCCGCAGCCGGCGCTGTTGCTGGCGCGTGGCTGCTCACCGCCTCCATCGGTCGTTCGACGAGCTCGACCGCAGCCTTCAGCTTCATCGAGCTTCCCTTCGCGATGCTCGTCTGGGCCACTCCCTGTGCCGTGATGGGCTTCTGCGCGGGCTACCTCATCGGAGCTCGAAGGCTTGGTGGCCGACTCTTCCCGGCGCTCTTGGCGACCCTGGTGCTCCTCGGTATCGCCGTGCCCTCGCTGGCGTACATCATCGGCACCCAGGCCATCGCGCGGGAGGTTGGACGTGTCGCCTCGATGGACGAGAAGGCGCTCGAGGGCGTGGTCGCCTCGGAACGCTTCGGCACGAACCCCTTCGTCCTCGCGGCGGTGGCGGAGAATCCACACGCCGGCACCGCCCTCCTCCACGAGATTGCCATACGCCCGGACCCCCGACTGCACGAGAAGCTGTGGAGCTATTTCGACGTCATGGGCTCGAACAGAAAGGGGCTCGCCGTCTTGCGGCTGGTCGCTCGACATCCCAACGTCGATGGCGAAACCCTCGAGCTTCTTGCCAACAGCGACAACAGCTACGTGCGCTCGGATGTCGCCCTGAGTCCAAAGGTCTCCGAGCAAACCCTGCGCCGGCTGGGCCAGGAGCCGGACCCCTTGATGCAATGGGCCATCGCGCGCAATCCGAAGGCAGTCCTCGTGCAGCTCTCGTTGAGCGCAGATGAGTCTGTGCGCTCGAGTGTGGCCTCCAACCCGAGCGCCTCTCCGGACATTCTCGCTCGGCTCGCCAGTGACCCGGTCTTCCACGTCCGGCGTGGCGTCGCGTCCAACCCGAACACGCCGCCCGAGGTGCGCGAAACCCTCCGGCACGACCCTGACCCGCGCATGAGGGCCGTCTTTCCGTCCAGGTGACGCCTCGACTGCCTAGCGACCTCGCCCTTCGCGTCGGAGCTCGGAGCAAAGCGCCCTGCGCCCTTCTCGTTTCAGGCGACTTGGTGCTCCAGCGCTTCGGCCCGGCGAAGCAGCTTCCTTCGAAAGCGTCCGGCGATGAAGAAGACGATTCCCCAGGGACCGAAGGCGAAGAGGAAAAGGAGGGACACGATTTTCGCTTCCCCGCTGAATGGATGGAGAGCCGCGCTTGCCGTCAAGGGAAACAACGCCAACCCCATCCAGGCAAGAAGCGCCCATGCCGGAAGCTGACCCGCCCGCAGCCGCATTTGGGTGCGTCCGTCGGTCGGCGTGACGGCCCAGGACATCCCCATGAGCCAGAAGCTGTACTGCTCCATGGGGATTCGGAGGACACGCTCCTGCACCGGCTCGAGGCCGAAGGAGACTGCCGCCTCTTCCATCGCATCGACTGTCGGCATCGGCTTCCCCCCTGCCTGCCCTGGGCCGCGTCCCATTCCAGGGCGCGCCTCCCGAAATCACACGAGAACTTACACCCCGGAAGCCCTGGCCTGGCAGCGTCAGGGCGAGTCCGGGGGAAAGCCGCGCTTCTTGGCCACCCAATCGTCCCAGTGGTTGAAGGCGCGCATCTGCACGTCGAGCTGCGTGGCCTTCAGGAGCGCCTCCACCTCGGCCCGGCTCTGCTGCTTTCCTGGCCGCTCCTTCGCCTCGGCCAGCGCCCACACCAGCACCGCTGCCAGCCCGGCGTTGCGCTTGGCCTCCTTGAGATTCACGCGTTCGAAGACGTCGGACTCGGCATGGTAGTCGGGCAAATAGGGGATGGCGTCCTGGTCGGCGACGAAGGTGGGCACTCCCGCCAGGAGGAAGTCGAAGTTGTCCGTGCCGTCGAAGGCATCCAGGCTGTGGGCCTTCTCGCCCATGCCCGGCACCCCTGAGAGGGCCCGGGCCACCGGCGCCCGCAGCTCCTTTCTGCCGCTGACCGCGAAGCCATGGGTACGGCCCGAGCCCTCGTCGAAGATGATGACGGCCACGTGGTTCTTGAGCTCGTTCCGGTGCCGCTCGGCGTACCCCGCCGAGCCATACGCCCCCTGCTCCTCCCCGGTGAAGAGGACGAAGCGCACCGTCCGCCGCGGCCTGAGCCCGAGCTCGACGAAGGCCCGCGCCACGTCCAGCACCAGCGCGGCGTTGACGCCATTGTCCTCGGCCCCCGTCCCGAGGTCCCAGCTGTCGAGGTGCGCGCCGAGGAGCACCACCTCCTCGGGCTTCTCGCGACCCGGAATCTCCGCGACGACGTTGTCCGAGGTGTAAGCGCCGCCCGTCTCATTCTGAAGCTGCATCCGCACCCGCACCTCTCCCTGGGCCAGGAGCCGTCCCATGCGCTCCGCCGCCTCCCGCGAGATGACGGCCGTGGGCAAGGGAGCGAGCGCTCCGAAGGCCACCGGGTGGCGGTAGAGGAGTCCCCGAAGACGCGTCGACTCGATGAGCACCGCCGCCACGCCGGCGGCACGGGCCGCGGCAAGCATGGGAGGCGAGCGCACGTACTCCTCGAAGAGGTCATCGAGACTCTTCATGGGGTTCTGGTGCACGAGGAGGATGGCGCCCTCTGCGCCCTTGCCGAGGCGGGCGAAGTCGGCTGCCGTGCCCTGGCCGCCGTCCACCACCCGGGCCTCGAGCGGTGCCGCCATGGAGGGCGACATGGGAGCGGCCGCGCCGCGCACCTGGAAGGCCTCCGGCAGAAGGACGCGGACTTCGCTTGTCCCGCCGAGCCAGAGGATGGGCACGGTGAAGGACTCGGTGGACACCTTGGGAAGGCCGATGGCCCGGAAGCGCTCCTGGGCCCAGGCCACCGCCCGGCTACAGGAAGGTGAGCCGGTGGGCCGTCCTCCGACGTGGTCGCAGAGCTCCTGGAGGTCCTTGGAAAGCGGCGTGTCCCCGGCGGCGCGCCGGAGGAGCGCCGGGCGTGGGTCGGCCGCTGCCCCGGCCGCAAGGCCTCCGTCGAGGCCGACAACGAGAGACAAGCCCAGCGCCCAAGCGCGGCGTTTCATGAGAAGCCCCCTCCCCGTTTCATCGCGCACAGGGGGGCGATGGCCCCCTGTGCTACCGCCTGGGGACTTTACGCCGACGGGTGCGTCCCGGAGCGCTTTCGTGGAACGGGGGTGACGTCCGGGTCTCCGATGGGCTGCGTCTCCCAGGGCGCCTCCGCCAGTGGCGCACCGGCCACCGCGGGGAGCCGCATGATGAAGCGCGCGCCGCCCTGGCTGCGGTTTTCGGCAAGAAGCTGTCCGCCGAAGCGCTCCACGTATTCGCGCGCCAGCGCCAGGCCGAGGCCAGTGCCCTTGCCGATGGGCTTGGTGGTGAAGAAGGGCTCGAAAATCCTGTCCTGAAGGGCCGCCGGCACGCCAGCACCGGTGTCCTCCACCGAGAGGCACACCTCGCTGCCGTCGGCGTACACCCGGAGGCTCACCTCCCGCACCGCGTCCAGCGGCAACCCCTGGAGCGCATCGGCCGCATTGAGAAGCAGGTTGAGCACCACCTCGCACAGGTGGCGCGCCACGGCGCGGACCGGAGGAAGCGCGGGGCTGGTGAAGACGCGCAGGGGCACGAGCGCGCTGGCCCGGGCGAGCACCACGGCGTCGGCCACCACCTCGCCGAGGTAAACGAGCTCGAGTGCCTCCTGGTCCTTCCGGGAGAAGACGCGCAGGTCGCGGATGATGGTCTTGATGCGCTCCACCCCGCGGTCCGCCTCGTGGAGGGCCTGCACCACCTCGGCGCGCACCGTCTCCGGAAGGCGCTCCGCCTCGACGCGCACGAAGGCCAGGTTGGCGTGGACGAAGGCCAGGGGGTTGTTGATTTCATGGGCCACGCCCGCTGCCAGCTGGCCCACCAGGGCCAGCCGCTCGGCGTAGCTGCGCTGCCGGTCCGCCTCGGCAAGCTCCACCACCAGCCCCTCGCGGGCGGCGCGGAGGCCCACCAGCTTCCGCGACAGCCGCCTCTGAAACATGGTGCCGAAGAGCGCGACGAAGCCCGAGGCCCCCACCAGCGCCGCCCACACCACCAGCGCCTCCGGCTCGGCGTGCGCGTGCACCAGCATGGCCATGCAGGCGCCACCGGAGATGACCCAGCCCAGCGCCGTCGTCTGGACGTTTCGCATCGTGAAGTGCGTCAAGGCCACCGGCATGACGAGGATGAAGGGCAAATACGGGCTGTGGGCGCCGCCGGTGAGGAAGACAATCCACACGAAGCAGACGTGCGAACCGACGGTGAGTAGGAGGTCCACGAGCCCCATCCGAGCCGGGCCGAGGACGCGGATGAGCGCCGCGGCGACGGCCAGCAGCACCACCCACAACAGCCTGGCCAGCACCAGGAGCGGGTCGAAGCGCTGGACGATGAAGGCGTCGATGGGAAAGAAGCACACCACCGCCGCCGCGACGGCCAGAAAGCCGCGCCGCCGCGCCGTCGATTCGACGGCCTGCTCATCCACGGTGGGCGCGAGAAGTTTCACCTCACCCCTTCCCTGAGCAACCCTCGGGCCAATGGCCAAGGCCTTGAAAGCACCGGCCTCGCACGCCCACGAGACCGGTCCTGTGCCACCTCCGGGTGTGCGGCGACCCGCTCCTAGGCTGCCGCCGCGGCCGAGGGCACGGCCACGAGGTGAATCCGCTCGCCCTTGCGCCACACGGCGAGGGGCACGGCGTCCGTGGCCCGAAGCACCAGGAGGCGGTGGATGTCGTCCACATTCCCCACGGCCTCCCCGTGCACGCCGAGGATGAGGTCCTCGCTCGTGAGCCCGGCGTCGAAGGCCGAGGAGCCCCGGCTGACTTGAAGCACGCGCACCGCGCGCGGTTGCTCCACGGCCTCGGCCACCGCCCGGGGTAAAATCTCCGAGCGCGCCGCCACGCCGAGGGTGCGGCGTCGCACCTCTCCGTGCCGGATGAGGACGGACGTCACCCAGCTGGCCGTCCGGGCGGAGACGGCAAAGCCCATGCCCTGCGCCCAGGGAATGACGGCGGTGTTGATGCCCACCACTTCGCCGGAGGCGTCCACCAGGGGCCCGCCGGAGTTGCCGGGGTTGATGGCGGCGTCGGTTTGCACCAGCCCCTCGAAGACGCTTCCGCCCGGACCAGGAAGGCTTCTGTCGGTGGCACTGACAATCCCGACGCTGACCGAGCGCTCGAAGCGAAAGGGGTTGCCGATGGCCACCACCAGCTGGCCCACGCGCGCCCCGGCGGCCAGGGTGAGGTGGTTGAGCTCCATGCCCCGTACGCGCACCACTGCCAAGTCGGTGGCGGCGTCCGCACCCACCAGCTCCGCGCCGACGGCCTCCCCGTCAGGGAGCCGCACCCGCAACGACTTTCCCGTACCCACCACGTGGTGGTTGGTGAGGAGGTAGCCGTCCTGGGCCACCACCACGCCCGTCCCCGCACCGCGGCCCTGCTCGACGCCCACCACGGCACGGCTGGCGCGCGCCACGAGCGCCTCGAGCTCGTCGGAGAGCGCCTCGAGGGCCTTCACGGCCGCTGGCCCACCGTCACCACGCGCTCCGACACCTCGCCCGCCCGGAGCACCTGCAGGCTGAGTGGCTCGCCGACGGGCGCCTCGGAGAGCGCACCCAGCAAGTCCTCGACGTCCTCGGTGGGCGTCGCGCCGAGCTTCAGAAGGACATCGCCAAACTTGAGCCCCGCCGCGTCCGCCGGGCTTTGTGCCTCGACGGCCACCACCAGAAGCCCATGCGCGCACCCGGTGACGGGACGCAGGCTGGCCGGCAATCGCACCGGCTGCGTGCCCACTCCCAGGTAGCCGCGCCGGACGCGCCCGTGCGAGAGCAGCTCCTGCACGGTGCGGGCAAGCGTCTCGGCCGGAAGCACCATGCGCCGGGAGCGCCCGAGCCCCGAGACGAGCAGGCCCCGGAGCTGCCCCTCGACGTCGGCCACCGCCGCCCCGGCCAGCCCCGGCCGCGCCGACAGCTCCACGTCCAGCGAGGCCTCGACGCGCGCGCCCCAGGGCGTCCGGTACGCCGGTCCGACGCCGCCGAGAAGGCCGAGTCTCACCCGCAGGGTGCCCCGCGGACGGGAGACGGCCAGCACGAGGCCCCCTGGACGGAGGCCCGCGGACGGACGCCAGGGTGCAGGCACGAGGGCGGCGCCGTGCACGCGAAGCAGCGCCAAGTCCAGCGCCGGGTCCTGTCCGACGAGCTCGGCCGGAAATTCCGCCTCGCCCGCGCGCACCGTCAGACTGTCCCGGCGGCGGACGGCGTGGGCGGCAGTGAGGACGAGGTCCTGTGCCTGGGCCACGCCGCTCGCCGGCCAGCGGCCGACAAGGGAGACGACGGAGCGCCCCACCGACTCGGTGACGTCGGCAAGAGTCGTGGAAAGGCTGCGCGCGAAGGAGTCGGGAAGCGAGGAGGGTTGCATGAGGGAAAGCTACGCGCGGGCCCCCGGGCTCCACATCGCCCGGATGGACAGGAGGCCCTCCTGCCCGTTTGGGCAGGCCTCAGAGGACGACGAGGCCGAGGCGCGCGGCACGCACCACGGCCTCGGTGCGCCGCTGGACGCCCAGCTTCTGCAGGAGGGCGTTGACGTGAAACTTCACCGTGTGCCGGCTGATGCCCAGACGCTCGGCGATGGCCCGGTTGGGAAGGCCCTGGGACAGAAGGCCCAGCACCTCCTGCTCCCTGGGGGTGAAGTCCAATGGAGTCGCAGGCGCCCGTCGCCTGGCCTCTGGCGCCGGGTGCCGCTGGAAGGCGCGCTCGGATACCCAAAGGCCATGGGCGACGGCCCACAGGGCGGCGCACACCGTCTCTGGCTCCACGCCGCGAAGCACCGCGCCGGCGGCGCCCGCCCCGAGGACGGCGCGCGCGGACGTCTCGTCCTGTACCAGGGCCACCACCGGAGGGGCCTCGGGCACGGCCTCGGGTGTGGTGGCGTGCCCGGCATCCCAGAGGACGGCGGCGAAGGGCACCTCCAGCCAGGCGGAGCGGGCGGCGGCGAGCGTCTCGACTTCTCCTGCCACGGCCCAGTCACCGGCCAAGAGGACGCCGCGAAGCCCGGCCCGGACGAGCGGGTCCATCGAGACGAGGACACAAGCGGGCGTCGAGGCAGCAGCGGGCGGCATGGGCAACGCCACTGGCATAAGGGCCCGGCCGGACGCGCGCCACGGGGCGCTCAGTCGAAGAAGCCGTGCAGGTAAAACTGCCCGTCTCGGGCATCGCGGAAAACCCACGCCGGCCCGAGGCCCTCGAAGTGCACCTGGTAATAGTCACGAGCGAAGGGGGTGCGCGTCCACCACTGGCCCCCCAGTCGTTCCGGCCCGGCGAGGCCCAGCACCGCGCGACGCCGCCCGAGGAGGCGGGCCGAGCGCAGCTCGCCCACCGGCCCCAAGTCGACATTCAGAAGGGCCGGCTCATGGAGGACGCGCACCGGACGTTGCGCGGACCGTGTGTCGACGCTGGGCGGCGCGCTCGCCGCCCGGCGCGCCTCGGCGTGCACGCCCTGCTCGGCGAGGGGCGGCCGGAAGGGCGCCTGGGCGCGCGCAGCCTCCGGCCGGTGGTCCTCCACGGCCCTCGGGGAGGACAGGGCTTCGGGGCCAAGCGCCGTCGCCAGCCGGGCCAGGACGCTTTCCAGCCCGGCGTCGCCCTCGGGGAGGGCACCGAGGACGCGCTGCTGCCCGCGGTCCTCGCACGACTCGTCGACGCTGAGCACCACCGTGGCCACCGGAGCAGGAAGCCGGAGGTCCTCCAGCCGGTGCCGCAGCAAGTCCAAGAGAAGCTTCGGCTCCGCGCTCGGGCGCGCCAGGACGAGGGGCACGGCGCGGGGCCCATCCGGCTCGAGCACGAGGACGAGCGTGAGCCGCACCGCCGCCCGGCAGCGCCCTCGCAGCCGCGCACACAGCATGTCCACCGCCCCCTTGAGGACGAAGAGGAGGGGCTCGAAGGCCTCGGCCGGCGTCTCGAGGACACGGACTTCCTCCACCAGCTCGGGGACGAGGGCCGGCAAGAAGCGCGCCTCGTCCTCGCCACGGGCAAGCCTCTGGGCGCGAAGCCCGCGCGCCCCGAGCCGCGCCACCACCTGCGCTGGCTCGAGACTGGCCACCTCGCCGAGGCTGTGCAGCCCGAAAGCCGCCAGGGCCTCCTGCACCTGCGCGTCCAGGCCCTCCAGTGCCTGCAGCGACAACGGGGCGAGCGCCTCGGCCGAGGCCCCCCGGGACACCACCCTCACCCGGCCCGAGCCAAAGCGGGCCAGGGCCCGGGCGGTGAAGAGCTCCGAGGCCACCACGCCCCGGCCGCGAAGGCCGAGTTGCCCCAGAAGCCCGAGCGCGCGCTCGAGGAGGCCCGCCTCGCCACCGAAGAGCGAGGCGGCGGAGGCGTCGAGCCAGAAGCCGTCGGGCGGCGAGGGCATGGTGGCCGGCGCGAGCGTCAGAAGCCCCTCGGCCACGGTGCCCAGCGCCTGGGCCTCCTCGCTGGCCTGGTAAGGAAGGTCCCGGAGGGCCGGCAGCAGCGCGCGCGCCGCAGAAAGCGTCATGCCGGGACGGACGCCCGCCACCCTGGCCGCGGTGGAGAGACAGGCCACCCGCTGGACGCCGCGCACCTCGTGCACCAAGGCCAGCGGGAATTCGCCGGGGCGCCCCGAGGGCGTGTCCGCCCCGGCGAAGAGGGAGGCCCGGCGCTGCACCGGGAAACGGGGGAGGTGCAGGTAGGCCACGCGCATCTACGGAAGCCCCAGGCCCGGGCCAAGCGCGGGCATCGCCACGTCCCGCCCGGGCCGTTGCCCCTGGATGCCGCACAGCCCGTTGCGCACCTCGGACGTCCGCGGGCGCACAAACCTCCCCGGGGTGACTGGCAGGGCAGGCAGCGGCAAGGCGGCGAGCTCCCGGAGAGGCGGCTCGCCGGGGCTGAGCGCCTCCCAGGGGACGTCCGCAGAGCGTGCAGCCATTCCCTGCCGGCTGCGCACCACCTCCACGTGGACGCCGCGGGGGCCGGCCGACATGCGAAGCCGCAGAGCGCCGTCGGCCGGGGCCTCTTCCGGGGTGAGCACCAGGAGAAGGCCCCCGGCGTGGGAGGCCGCGTCGAGAAGTCGCTTCGAGGCCTGGGGCGAAAGGCGTTGGCCGGTGTGGGTGAGGTCGAGCACCACGCAGGCGAAGGCGCCGCTGCGCAGAAGCTGCAGCGCCGCCCAAGCCAGCTGGGAGGACGCCTGGCGCTCGGCGGAGGCCGGGGAAACCCAGAGGAGGCGGGAGGGATGGATGCCCAGGGCCGAAAGCGCCGGCGGGTAGAGCTCCCCCGGGCCGTCCACGTAGGCAGCCAGCCGGAGGGCGCGGTGGGCCTCGGCCACCGTCCGCAGGGCAAGGCGTGTCCGGCCGGAGGCCGGGCTGCCCCACAGCTCCACCACCTGCCCCAAGGGGAAGCCGCCCGCGGGCAGGAGCGCGTCCACCTCCGCCACCCCGGTGCGCAGCACGGCGAGGTGCGTCCTGGGGGCCGCCTGCAACGTCTGGATGTGCGCCCGCAGGCGCTCCACCGTCTCGGCGTGGCTGCGTGCCGCGTCCATGGCGCTCCCTCACGAAAAACGTCTCGACTACACGGATGTTCAGTATCGCCAGGGCGACCGACACGCAAACCCTTCTTGGCCAGGGACCCAGGGAAGCCCTCCTCCCCTCGCTGCCGTCCGACAACGACGCGGAGTCCTCCTTTCCCATCCGCCACCGCCCCCGAGGAAAAGGCACGCACCCTTGGCCTCCGTGGTGGCCGCTTCCTCCCCAAGGACTCCGTGCGGTCCCTTGACGCGGGCGAAAACTGTCTTACGCCCTACTCCGTGCTGTCTTTGTCAAAGAGCCCACGCGTTTCTCCCGGGACTTTTGATTGCTAGCCTGGGAGTCGTTCGGTACCAAAGTCGCTTGAACGCAGGGGGTTGTTCTCCCCCGCGCTTCCAAGGAACGGAGTCGGGATTCATATGTCGGAAGAAAAGAAGAAGGGCGGCCAGTCCGCCACAGCAATGGCCGCACCGATGGTGCCGCCGAGCAGCATCAACAAGGAGGACATCCCGCAGGTCCTGCCCATTCTCCCACTGCGCAACTCGGTCTTCTTTCCCGGCGGCGTTCTGCCCCTCGCCGTGGGACGGCAGAAGACCATCGCCCTCATCAAGGACGCGGTCCGCGATGACCAGGTGATTGGAGTCGTCACCCAGCGCCGGGCGGAAGAGGAAGACCCGGGCGCCAACGACCTCTACGCCATGGGGACGGTGGCCCGCATCGTCAAGCTGCTCAAGATGGGCGAGGACAACTACTCGCTCGTCGTCCAGGGCCTGGCCCGCTTCCGCGTGCTGGAGCTGGTGCAGGAGTCGCCCTACCTCAAGGCCCGCGTGGAGGCGGTGGAGGACAAGACGGCGGCGGAGAATGTCGAGGTCGAGGCCCTGGGCATCAACCTCAAGAAGCTGGCCCGCGAAGTCATCGAGCTCATGCCCGAGCTTCCGGCCGCCGCCACCGAGCTGGTGGAGTCCATCAACCACCCCGGCCACCTGGCCGACCTCATCGCGGCCAACGTCGACGTCCCCATCGAGGAGAAGCAGGCCGTCCTGGAGACGGTGGACCTCAAGGCGCGGATGAAGCTCGTGCTCGAGGTGCTCAACCGCAAGCGGGAGATTCTGAAGCTCTCCAACAAAATCGACTCCGCGGTGAAGGGCGAGATGTCGAAGACGCAGCGCGAGTACTACCTGCGGCAGCAGCTCAAGGCCATCAAGGAAGAGCTCGGCGAGATGGGCGAGGAGGAGGAGGAGCTCGACGAGCTCCAGGAGCGCCTGAAGAAGGCCGGGCTACCGCCCGAGGTGGAGAAGGTTGCCACCAAGGAGCTCAACCGGCTGAAGACCATCCCCGCCGCCTCGAGCGAGTACACGGTGGCGCGCACCTACCTCGACTGGATTGCCGACCTGCCCTGGGCCAAGCAGAGCGAGGACAACCTGGACATCGAGAACGCCCGCTCCACCCTGGACGCCGACCACTACGGCATCCAGAAGGTGAAGAAGCGCATCCTCGAGTACCTGGCCGTCCGGAAGCTGAAGAACGACATGAAGGGACCGATTCTGTGCCTGGTCGGGCCTCCCGGCGTCGGCAAGACGTCCCTCGGCCAGTCCATCGCCCGGGCCATCGGCCGGAAATTCGTCCGCCTCTCCCTGGGCGGCGTCCGCGACGAGGCGGAGATTCGGGGACACCGGCGCACCTACGTCGGTGCCCTCCCTGGTCGCTTCATCCAGAGCATGAAGAAGGCCGGGACGAAGAATCCGGTGATGATGCTCGATGAAATCGACAAGCTGGGCGCTGACTTCCGGGGCGACCCGTCGGCGGCGCTGCTCGAGGTCCTGGACCCGGAGCAGAACAACAGCTTCTCCGACCACTACCTCGACGTCCCCTTCGACCTGTCCCGGGTGCTCTTCATCGCCACCGCCAACCAGCTCGACCCCATCCCTGGCCCGTTGCGCGACCGGATGGAAATCATCGAGCTGGCCGGGTACACCTTCGAGGAGAAGCAGCAGATTGCACGCCTGCACCTCGTCCCGAAGCAGCTCAAGGAGCACGGGCTTTCGGCGGAGCACATCGAAATCACCGACGAGGCGCTGCTCACCCTCATCACCAGCTACACCCGGGAAGCCGGGGTGCGAAGCCTCGAGCGTCGCATCGCCGATTGCTGCCGCGCGGTGGCCGTGGATGTGGCCGGCGGCAAGGCCGACAAGCAGACCGTCACCCCGGAGCGGGTGAAGGAGATTCTCGGTCCGGAGTACCACTACTCCGAGGTCGCCGAGCGCACCGAAGTCCCAGGCGTGGCCACCGGGCTGGCCTGGACGGCGGTGGGCGGAGACCTGCTCTTCATCGAGGCCACCAAGATGGCGGGCAAGGGCGGCCTCACGCTCACCGGCCAGCTGGGCGACGTGATGAAGGAGTCGGCCCAGGCAGCGCTCAGCTACCTGCGGAGCAAGGCGGACGTGTTGGGCATCAACCCCAACTTCCTCGAGAAGATGGACATCCACCTGCATTTCCCGGCGGGTGCCATCCCCAAGGACGGCCCTTCGGCCGGCGTCACCATCCTCACCGCGCTGACGTCCCTCTTGACGGGCATCCGCGTCCGGGGCGACACGGCGATGACGGGCGAGGCCACGCTGCGCGGCCTCGTGCTTCCGGTGGGCGGCATCAAGGAGAAAGTCCTCGCCGCGCACCGGGCGGGCATCAAGCGCGTCATCCTCCCGGAGCGCGTCCGCAAGGACCTGCAGGACGTCCCGGAACAGGCGAAGAAGGAGATTGAGTTCGTCTTCGTCACCCGGATGGACGAGGTTTTAGCCAACGCCCTGGAAACCAATCCCTTCCAGGCGCCGGCAGACCTGGCCAAGGCGGACGTTCCGCCCGCGCCCGAAGTGAGGGCCTGAAAAGCGCTGCGGGCGGCGAGGTTTCCTCGCTGCCCGCAGAAAGGCGCGCTTCTCCGCCCGTCGTCCAAGCCTTCAGCGGCTATGACGGTGATGTCAGACTTCGCATTGCCGCGGTGTGACAGCGGCGCCTAGACTGCCCGCGCCGTCGGCCCCGGGGAGGCCCTGTCGTTGAGCGCTTCTCCTGGCTGCCTCGGCATTTTGGGCACTGCGAGGCCGCGCAGGCATGCGTTTTTCGAGGTCCAAGCTCCCGTGAGCCTTGCCGGTCGCCAGCTGGGCCGCTACCGGCTGCTCGAGCTCCTCGGGACGGGGGGCATGAGCGTCGTCTACCGGGGCCTGGACACGGCGCTGCAGCGCGAGGTGGCGGTGAAGGTGCTTCACCCCCACCTCCTCGTCCAGAAGAGCGACGCCCGGAGGCGCCTGGAGCGCGAGGCGCGGGCGGTGGCCCGGCTGCACCACCCCAACATCGTCGAAGTCTTCGACGTCTCCGAGGCCGGCCTGGAGGACGCCTTCCTCGTCACGGAGCTGGTGCGGGGGGAAACCCTGCGCGTCTTCGCCGAGCGCGAGCGCTGCTGGCCGCCGGAGCTGGCCGCTGTCGTGCTTCAGCAGACGGCCCTGGCGCTGGCCCATGCCCACCAGGCCGGGGTGGTGCACCGGGACCTGAAGCCGGAAAACGTCATGCTGCGCGAGGACGGCGTCCTCAAGCTGATGGACTTTGGCATCGCCCGGGTGCTGGACCCCGCCGAGCGCATGACGCAGACGGGGGCCCTGGTGGGCTCGCCAGCGTACATGGCACCGGAAGTCATCGACGGGGCCAGTGCCGGGCCCGAGGCCGACGTCTTCGCCCTGGGGACGCTGTTTTACTGGCTCTGCACCGGGGCCCTTCCCTTCGCCGCTCCCAACCCCTCGAGCATGCTCCGGCGCATCCTCGAGGGCACCTACGAGGACCCCCGCGGCCGCACCAGCGGACTCTCGGACGAGCTCGCCGACATCCTCGCCCGATGCCTCTGCCGCGCGCCGGAGGACCGCTTCCCCTCCGCGGTGGAGCTCGAGGCCGCGCTGTCCGCGGCACTGGCCGAGGTGGGCATCGACGACCCGGCAGCGGACCTACGGGCGTTTCACCTCGACCCAGGGCCGGCCCGGGAGCGCCTCGTGGCCCGCCTGGCCGGGACACTCCAGGGCCAGGCCGAGGCGGCGCTGGCCCAGGGACGGACGGCGGTGGCGTTGCGGCGGGTGGACCAGCTGCTCGGCCTTCGCCCCGAGGACGCGGCGGCACACGCGCTGCTCGAGCGGGCGCAACGGAGGGCCTGGGCCGCGCGGAGACGGGGACGTCTGTCCTGGGCGGCGGCGGTGGGCATCCTCGCCCTCTGCGCCGCCGAGGCCGTCCACTGGCTGCGCGCGCGCCAGTCGGCCGAGGCGCGCTCCGCGGGACTGCCCGCCTCCCCACAGGCGCTCTCCGCCGCCGCGCCAAGCCCGCCTCCACCCGCCCTGGGCGACTCCGCCAGCCCCTCGGCAACGCCCCGGGCGCAGACGCCCGCCCCGGCCCAGGCTCCGGCGCCACCGACGGAGCGCCGGACCGCCCGGGCCGCGCCCATTCCGGTGGAGCTCCTCGTGCGTCCCTACGGCTCCATCGAGGTCGACGGAGGCCCGCGCAGCCGTGACCCGCTGGCCTCGCATGCGCTCTTGCTTGCGCCCGGGCGGCACACCGTCCGGGTGAGCTGCCAGTGGTGCGAGGACGTGGACCACGTCATCGACGTCGTCCCCGGCGGCCCGCAGACGTTTGCCCTTCCGGCGCGGCTGAAGACTGCCTACCTCAGCTTCGACTTCGAGCCCAAGGACGCGACCGTGACGGTGGCAGGAGAGCAGCGCACCTCGGAACAGAGTCTCTCCCGTCCCTTCGCCCTCGTCTCCCCCAAGGCCGCCACCCGCTTCGTCCACCAGGTGGCCTACGTCGTCTCACGCACCGGCTACGTCGACAGGCAGGGCACCCTCGACGTCCTGCCCGGAAAGCGGGAGACGGTGTCCGGGAAGCTGGAGCCGAGGTGACTCCAGTCCTTCTCAAGCTTCTGTCGCTGTGGATGGCCGCGGCGCCGGCCCCTGGGCCCGCGGACGAGGCCCTGCGCGCCGACCTCGCGGCGCTGGCCACGGCCTACGAGTATGGCCGCTACGCAGAAGTGCTGAGCCGCGCCACCTCCCGGCTGGACGGGGCGGGCCTGGACGCACCGGCCCAGGTGGAGCTGCACAAGCTGGCCGGCCTCTCGGCCTTCAACCTGCACCGACTCGAGGAGGCGGAGCGCCACATCGCCGCCCTCCTCCGGCTGGACCCGGACTTCAGCCTCGACCCCTTCGTCTACCCGCCGGTGGCGGTGGCCTTCGTCGAGAAACAGCGCCGGGCCATCGCCCCGGAGCTGGAGTTTTTAAGGGAGCAGCGCCGACAGCGGGAGGCGGCGGCCAAGCTGGCCGCAGAGGAGCGCGCGGCCTTGGCCCGCGAAACCGACGTCCAGCGCCACGAGCTCGAGGAAATGTCGCGGCAGATTACGGTCCGCACCGTGGAGAGCCGCAGCATCCTCGTGAATTTCGTCCCCTTCGGCGCGGGCCAGTTCCAGCAGGGGCGCGTCGGCACCGGCACCGGCTTCGCGGTGGCCGAGGGGCTCCTGGCCATCGGCAGCATCGTCGGCTACTTCGTCTACGGCTCCATCCTCACCACCCGCACCGTGCAGCTGCCCAACTTCCCCGGGAGCTCCCAGCCCATCGTCCAGACGGGCATTCCTGCGGCGCAGGCCAGCGAGGCACAAGCCTGGCGGGTGGTGAAAGTCACCAGCGGCATCGGCTTCTACGCCGTGTACGTGGCCGGCGTGCTGGACGCCCTTCTGCACCACCAGGCCGAGGTGGTGACCACCCACGTCGAGACCGTCCCCGGGACGGCACCCTCCGGCTCGCCGCCGGCGGGCGTCCCGCACGTCGAGATGACTCCTCCGCCGCCGGGAAGCGTGGGGCTCGGCCTCGGGATGCGCTTCTAGCGGCGAGACGCCACGTGCCCACGTTTCTCGTACTCGGTCCGGACGGTGTGCGGCGCTCGCTCCCGCTGGTGAAGCGCGTCACCAGCGTCGGCCGGCACCCGGACAACGACGTCCGGCTGCTCGACAAGGACGCGCCGGAGCACGCCTTCACCGTCCTCCGGGAGGGCGCCTCCTGGCGCGCCGGGGCGGTGGATGCGCCCTTCCAGGTGGAGGGCAAGCGGCGGGACGCCCAGGTGCTCGAGGACGGCGTGTGCCTCAGGGTGGGCCACACCGAGCTCACCTTCACCGAGGCGGCCGAGACGAAGCGCGCGGCCGTGCCCTCGGATGCCTCGAGCATCCTGCGTCGCCTCATCCGCTTCAGCGCCACGCTGCTCAGCTCTCGCGACGCCGATGCGCTCCTGGAAATACTGCTCGACGAGGCGGTGGCCCTCACCGGCGCGGACCGGGGGGTGGTCCTCGTCCTCAACGCCGGCGAGCTGTCGGTGCGGGCGGCGCGCAACGTCTCGCGCGAGACCCTCTCCGATGCCCGTCAGCAGCTGTCCGACACCATCCTCACCAAAGTCCTCAAGAGCTGCGAGCCGCTCCTGGTCCAGAATGCGCTCTCCGACCCCGAGTTCTCGGCCAGCGCCTCGGTGGTGAACCTGCAGCTCTCGTCGGTGCTGTGCGTGCCACTCGGGGACACCCCGCCCCCGCAAGGCCTGCTCTACCTCGGCACCGACCGCTTCCGCGGAGGCTTCGACGCCCAGGCGCTGGACCTCCTCACCATCTTCGCCGCGCAGGCCTCGCTTCTCCTCCAGAACGCGGTCCTCCTCGACGAGCTCCGGCTCGACGTCCGCGAGCTGCGCGACCAGCTGCAGGACAAGCGCTACGGCGACCTCGTGGGCGCCTGCGAGGGCATGCGCGACGTGTACCGACGCGTGGACAAGGTGGCTCCCACCGACATCACCGTGCTTCTGGAAGGCGAGACCGGCACCGGCAAGGAGCTCATCGCGCGGGAAATCCACCGGCGAAGCCCGCGTGCCGACGGCCCCTTCATCGTCCTCAACTGCGGCGCCGTCCCCGAGACGTTGCTCGAGGCGGAGCTCTTCGGACACGTGAGGGGTGCCTTCACCGGCGCGGTGTCCAGCCGGGAGGGCCGCTTCCAGGCCGCCTCGGGGGGCACCCTCTTCCTCGACGAGCTCGGGGAGATGAGCCCCGGCCTGCAGGTGAAGCTCCTGCGGGCGCTGGAGGAGAAGCAAGTCACGCGGGTAGGCGACAGCCGGCCGGAGACGGTGGACATCCGGGTGGTGGCCGCCACGCACCGAGCCCTCGAGGAGGAGGTCCGTCGCGGCGCCTTCCGCGAGGACCTCTACTACCGCCTCAACACGCTCTCGGTGCGCCTGCCACCCCTGCGCGAGCGGGGGGACGACGTGCTGGTGCTGGCGCGCTACTTCCTCGCCCTCTACGGGAGCGAGTACAAGACGCGAGCCCGCGGCTTCAGCCCGGCCGCGCTCGCCGCCCTGCGCAGGCACGGCTGGCCGGGAAACGTCCGCGAGCTCCGAAACCGCGTCCAGCGAGCCGTCGTCCTGGCGGAGCGGGCCCTCCTGCGTCCCGAGGACCTCGAGCTCCTCACGGACGGTGCAAGCCCGGTGCTGCCCCTGGCCCGCGCCCGGGAGGAGTTTCAGACGCGCTACATCGAGCAGATTCTCGAGCGGAACGGTGGGAACCGGACGCGTGCCGCCCGCGAGCTCGGGGTGGACCCCCGCACCGTCTTCCGCTTCCTGGAGAAGCAGGACCCGGAGAAGGGCGCCCGGAAGCCGTCCTCTCAGGAGACGGATGAGGACTTTCCGTGAAACATCGCCTGCTTCCGGTGGTGGCGGCGGCGCTCGCCGGACTGCTCGGCGCCTGCCTGCTTCCCCAGGACGACACCATCCTCGTCGACGTCGCGCCGCCGGTGAACCAGCCGCCGGCCATCGTCGAGTCCCAGGTGCAACCCGCGAGCCGCATCTTCACCGTCGATGGAGGCCCGCGCTGTCCGGACCTCGTCTTCACCGTGCCGGTGGAGGACCCGGACCTCGACGACGTCCTCTACTTCGACTTCTACGTGGACTCCGACGCGGGCAGCACGGGCCTGGTGACGGAAGGCACCGTCCCACCGAGCGGAAATGCCTTCCGCACCGAGCCGGCCACCTACGACGTCGACTGGTCCAGTCCCGGCCCGCTGCAGACGGTGGGGATGCATGTCGTCGAGGCCCTGGTCGCCGACGGGCCTCTGGTGAATGGCGTGCCCCAGCCGCGCACCGTGGACTTGCCCGACGGCGGGACGCGCATCGATGAAACCTTCGCCGTCAGCTTCAGCTGGCTCGTCACGGTGACGGGGGGCGCGTGCCCCTGAGCCCGACTACCCGCCGTCGCGCAGCCGGCCCAGCGCCCGGCGAAACGAGTCGACGGCCGGCCCCATCTCCCCGGAGTACTGGACGGCCGAGGTGGTGTAGAGGTTTTCCAGCGTCTCGAGGCGGCTGAAGACGTCTCGACGAAGCGCGTCCTCGGCGCAGCTGGCCTCCGCCTGGCGGAGGCCGTTGACCCACTCCACGCGAAACGACGTCCAGCGCAGCGAGGCCTCGGCCGCCGGTTGCACGGAGGAGAGGTCCTGCCGCCTTGTCTCCAGCTGCTCGTAGAGCTCCTGCGCCCGCACCGCGCACGCCTTGGCGTCGAGGCGCTCGGTGACGTTGAGGGGCTTTCTCGGCGTCATCTCCAGCACCGAGCGCACGACGCTGAAGATGACCAGCATCGAGAAGGTGAGCACCACCAGCAGGTAGGCGCCCAGCGCCACTGCTCGGAAGGGCCGGTAGCGCGCGTTGCGCGCCTTGGGAGCATTTCGAGCCACGGCACTCCTTGGATAAGCCCCGACCCCGCGCCTGGCAAGGAGTCCCGCCTCGCGGCAGGCGTCAGGGCCGTCCGGCGTCGCCCGGCGCTGGACGGTCGGCCACCGCGGACGCGGCGCCAGCGTCCGCGGCGCGGGCGCGCCGCGCTGCAGCAAGGCGAGAACGAAAGGCGGGCGCCCAGGGGCTCGCCGGCGCCGCCTCCAGCGCGGCGCGGGCCACCTCCGCGGCACGTTCCGGCTGGCCAGTCTGCTCGTAGGCCAAGGACAGAAGCGCCATCGCTTCCTCGTGCGTCCTCGCGTGGCGGTCCCGGTCCACCACCCGTGAAAGCAGCGGAATGGCGTCGGCCGGACGGCCACTCTTGGCGTACGCGGCCCCGAGGAGGAAGGAGGCCTCGAGAGCCTCGGGCTCCGGAGGGTCCAGTGCCAGAAAGCGCGCCAGCTCCTCCGCCGCCGCCCCTGGCTCGCCCCGCCGGCTGGCCTGGCGTCCCCGCTCCAGGGCCGTGGCGCCGATGTCCCGTCGCGCGAGCTCCACGCGCTCCTGCAGGGCCCGTCGCTCCAGCGGCGTGAGGTGCGCCGCGTCCAGCCGGCCGAGGGACGGCACCGCCTTGAGGCGGTCCTCGGGTGAGCCCTCGGCCAGCGTCCGGTAAACCTCTCCCGCGCTTCGACTGGCGGCGGCGGCCGCGGCGGCCTGGGCCTTGCTCTGCTCCAGGGCCTTGGTGGCCGAGGCGAGCTCCTGGCTGAGGGCGTCGCGCTCGTGCGCGGCCACCGTCCCGCGCACCACCGTCACCACCAGGCCCGCGCCCACCGCCAGGAGCGCGAAGAGCGCGTAGGCCGCCGCCGACGCCAGTCGCTGGTGGGCCACGGCGGCGTCCAGCTTGCGCCCCAGCGTCTTCACCTCGGCGTGCAGCGTCTTCAGCTGGTTGTCGGCGCGGATGACGAGGGTGCGGCTCTCAATCACCTCGCGGCGAATGTCCGACAATTCCTTGTCCAGGTCGGCCATGGGGCGCCCACAAGACCATCCGTCCCGCGGACTGCCAAGCGATTGCCGCGTCCGCCGTCTCGCCCCGGGGCTCAGGCAGGCGGGCGGGACGCGTTGGGGGCAAGCTGAAGCAACGGCAGCTCCAGTGTCACCAGGGCGCCATGCAGGCAGGGGCGCGTGAAGTCGCTCGCGTCCAGCTCTCGCAGGAGTCGAAGGACGCCGTGCTCGGAGAATTCCTCGACGCTGAGGGCGGCCGTCGCGCAGGCCAGGGCTGCAGAAAGCGTCTCCAGCCGCCCGTCCTTGGCCTCCACCACCGCCCGCACCAGCGCCTCTCCCCCGAGGCCGGCCAGCGCCGGCGGCACGGAGCGCCAGCGGATGGCCCCTGCGCCGAAGGCCTCGAAGGAGAGGCCCAGCGCAGAAAGCGCCTCGGCCCTCTCCGCCAGGCCCTGGGCCGCGGCCGACGCCACGCCCACCGGCGGACCGAGAAACTCCGCCTGGGCCCCGGCCGGCGCCTGCTTGCGAAGCAGCCGGGACAGGCAGACGCGCTCGTAAGCGGCGTGGAGGTCGAGCACCACCAGCGAGCCCCCCGGCCCCTCGCACACCGCCGCTTGCCCGTCGAGAAAGCCCAACAGCCGCAACCGGGCGAAGAAGCCCGGGGCGGGGGCCTCGTTGCGGCCGGGGTGGTACTCGCCAGACACCGGCGCGCGCGTGGCGGCGTCCATTGGCCCGGCGGCCTCCTGCGGAAACGGCACCGCCGCCCCGGGCGCCTCGCGGGCGAGGCGTAGAAAGCGTTCCACGGCCTCGGCGTAGTCCGGCGTCGCGCTCTGGGCCAGGCCGCCTCCCTGCAACCACGCCGCCCCGCGCACCGCCTGCCCCACCGCCGCCTGGACGGCGTCGGTGACGCCGGCCGTGTCCGAGAAGCGCACCTCCAGCTTCTGGGGGTGCACGTTGACGTCCACCGTCCCTGGCTCGAGCTCGATGAAGACGACGCCCACCGGCTGGCGCCCGGGCGGCAACAGCGGCTGGAGGCCCCGGTGAATGGCGGAATGCACGGCGCGGTCACGCACGTACCGCCCGTTGACGAAGGTGTACAGGCCACGCGCCGTGGACTGGCTGTACTCCGGCGAGGCGATGACGCCGTGCACCCGGACGTCCAGCCGTCGCTCCTCCACCGGCAGCAAATGCGGATGCACCTCGGCGCCAAGGGCCGCGGCGATGCGCTCGGCGACGTCACCGGCGCTCGCCGGGAGGCTGAGCAGCACCCGTCCGGCGTGCTCCAGGCGAAAGGCGACGCCCGGGTGCGCGAGCGCCAGTCGGAGGACGGCTTGCTCGCAGTGGCGAAGCTCCGTCTCCTGACGCCGGAGAAACTTTCGCCGGGCCGGGACTGCATAGAAGAGGTCCTCCACCACCACCTGCGTCCCGGGCCGGGCCGCGGCGGCCCCCACCGAGACGATGACGCCGGCGTCCACCTGGACTTCCGTGCCCATGGGGGCGCCCGGCTCCGCGGTGCGCAAAAGGAGTCGCGACACCGAGGCCACCGCGGCGAGGGCCTCTCCCCGGAAACCGAAGGTCGCGATGCGCTGCAACCCGGCCAGGGTGCTCAGCTTGCTCGTGGCGTGTCGACGCAGCGCCAGCGGCGCATCCTCGGCCGACATGCCCCGGCCGTCGTCCACCACGTCCACCCGCTGCGTGCCGCCGCCCTCCAGGCGGATGAGCACATGCTTCGCGCCGGCGTCGAGCGCATTCTCTCCGAGCTCCTTCACCACCGACGCCGGACGTTCCACCACCTCGCCGGCGGCGATTTGGTCGACCAGCTCGTCGCTGAGCAAGGCGATGGTTTGCATGGCGCAAGGACCGGCCCGCGTGCTTCCCACGTCCGGGGCCGTTGCGGTACACCGCACGGGAGGGATGGGGCAAGCCCGGAGCGCGCGACAGATGCGGGTGGCACTCACCGGGCCCACCGGCGACTTCGGGACGCTGCTTCTGCCCCGGCTTCGCGAGGATGCCCGGGTGAGCCGCATCGTCACGCTCGGCACGCGGGGGACGAGCGGGCCGAGGGTGGTGCACCACCGCGTGGACCTCACCCGCTACGACGTCGAGTCCGAGCTGGTCGACCTCCTCTGCGAGGCGGAGGTGGACGTCCTCTACCACCTGGCCTTCCTGCACGGGCGGACGCGCAGCGGCGCCTTCGCTCACGAGGTGGAAGTCATCGGGACGCTTCACGTGCTCGCCGCCGCCGCCCGCGCCGGCGTGAAGAAGCTCGTCGTCCCCTCCTACACCCTGGTGTACGGCGCCCGGCCGGACAATCCGGTGCTGCTCGGCGAGGATGCGCCGCTGCACGGCTCGGCGGCCAGCCGCTTCGTGTCGGACCGCGTCGAGGTGGAGAAGCAGGTGGCGGCCTTCCGGCAGGCGCATCCGGAAGTCGAGGTGACTGTCTTCCGCTTTGCCCCGGTGCTCGGCCCCACCGCCGACAACCCGGCCACCCGCTTCTTCCGCCGGCCGCTGGCTCCGACGCTGCTGGGCTTCGACCCGCTCTGGCAGGCGGTGCACGAGGACGACGCCTGCGCGGCACTGCTTCACGTCCTCGACAGGCCAGCCGCGGGCGTCTTCAACGTCGTCTCGGCCGACGTGCTTCCGCTCTCGGCGATGCTTGCCCTGGCCGGCACCCGCCCCCTGCCGCTTCCGGCGCCCCTGGCCCGCGCCATCCTCCGCGGGCTGAATGCGGCCGGCATCACGGCGACGCCCCCCACGCTCTTGGACTACCTTCACTACGCCTGCGTTGCCGACGGCGCTCGGTGCCGGGATGAGCTCGGCTTCGAGCCGCGCCACAGCGCCCGGGAAGCGCTGCGGGCGCTGAGAGCCTAAACCATGCCGAAACGTGTCCTCGGGAATGACCCCTTCGAGCGCGGCGCAGCGCAGCGCCCTGAGGCGCCCGCGGCCAAACCCGCGGCCCCGCCACCGAAGCCCGCACCCGTCCCCAAGGCCCCCCTCCCTGCCAAACGGGCGGCGGCCAAGCCCAGCCCACGTGCGCCGAAGCCGGCACTCCCCGAGGAGGTGGCCCGGGCGCCGTCGCCCTTGGAGGCCCTACCAGCTCCCGTCCCTCCCCCGGCCGAGCCGCGAGCGCCCGGCGGCTGGGGCGGGGCCAACGTCGAGCTCGCGAGCGCCCTCTCGGTGTTGCGCGCGACGGCCGAGGCCCTGCGGGCGGGCCTCGGGAGCTCTCCCAGCGTGGAGCTGGACGTCTACGGCGGCGACGAGAAGCTGCAGGCGGCCCTGGGCCCGCTGGCGGACTTCCTCTACACGCGCTGGTTCCGCGTCTCGGTGGAGGGCGCCGAGCACGTCCCGAGGGGCGGTGCCCTCCTGGTGGCCAACCACGCCGGTGCCCTCCCCATCGACGGGCCGGTGCTCAACGAGGTGCTTCGCCGAAGCCGTCCGGACCTCCCCGGACCGCGCTGGCTCGTCGAGGACCAAGTCTTCTACGCCCCCCTCCTCGGGACGCTCCTCAACCGGCTGGGCGCGGTGCGTGCCTCCCCGGAAAACGCCGCCCGCCTCCTGGCCGAAGGACGGCCAGTCTCGGTGTTTCCGGAGGGCATCCAGGGCATCGGCAAGCCCTTCCGCGAGCGCTACCGGCTCAAGCGCTTCGGGCGGGGCGGCTTCGTGAAGCTGGCCCTCCGCACCGGCGTCCCCATCCTCCCGGTGGCCATCGTCGGCGGGGAGGAGTCGCTTCCGCTGCTTGCCAAGCTGCCGGCCAGCTTCCTGGGGATGCCCTACTTGCCGCTGACGCCGCTCGGGCCCATTCCACTGCCCGCCCGATGGTACGTGCGCATCGGGCCCCCCATCCCACTTCCCGAGCCGGCCGTCGGAGTCCCGGACGGCACGGCCGCGCTGGCGGTGGTGGAGTCGCTCGTGGAGCGGACGCGCCGCCACATCGAGGAGATGCTGCAGGAGCTGCTCCGGGCCCGGGGAAGCGCCATCTTCTTCGGGGATTGACGGACTTCGCCTGGCCCTGGGCCGCTGGCTTGGGCCACAATGGCCGGCTGTGACTGACTTCATCGCCGTGCGCTCACTCCTCCCCGAGGTGCTGGCGCGTCTCAGCAGCGCCGGCAGCCCGGGAGCGCTCCAGTCGCTGTGGCGAGAAGTCATCGGCGGCCCCATCGCGCAAAACAGCCGGCCCCTCCGCCTGAGCGAGGGCGTTCTGCACGTGGAGGTGCCGAGCGTCGCCTGGCGGACGACTCTCAAGGCCGAGGAAGCTGCGCTTCGGGCGCGCCTCAACGCTGCGCTCCGCACCCCGTCCGTTGAACGCCTCGAGTTCGAGGTCCGCGCGCACGCACCGTGACTGCCGCCCTGCTCCTCGTCCTCGCTGCCAGGAGCGCAGCCCCGGCCTCGGTGTCCGAAGTCGAGGCCAGGGTGGCGCAGCACCTGCGCCAGGCTTTCGAGCGCATCGGCCGCACGGCCCCCCAGGTGGACCCGGCACTCTCCGCCGCCGCCCGCTCGCTGGCCGTGGACGCGCTCGCCTCCAATGCCCCGGCCGCGGCCTCGGCGGAGCCGGAGCGCGTGACGGATGCCATGTCCCGCGCTGGCGCCTGGGACCCACAGCCCAAGGTGTGGATTATACGCGCCGCGCCGCTCGAGGCGGGGCTCGCCGCCTTCCAGCGGCGCACGGACTTGGGCATCGACGCGGCATCCCACGCCGGGCTGGCCGTGGTGGGAGAGCCGGACCACGGCGTCATCGCCCTCGTCCTGTCGGACCGCAAGGCGGAGCTCCGGCCCTTCCCCCGACGGATGAGGCTCGCCGGAACGCACGAGCTGTGCGGGGAGCTCTGGCCACCGCTTTCGAAACCGGAAGTCTTCGTCACCCTTCCCGCGGGGCGGGTGGAGAAGGAAACCAAGGTGAGGGCCGTCGCCACCGGCTTCTGCACCGAGATTGGCTTCAGCGCACAGGGACGCTACGCGGTGGAGGTGCTGGGGACAGGGCCGGCCGGCCCCGAGGTGGCGGCGCTCTTCTCGGTGGAGGTGGGGGAGCAACCGCCGAGCGCGGAGAAACCCTCGGAGGTGCGGGCTCCCAGCGTCCCCGAGCCAACCTCCGTCCCCGAGGCGCGGGCCGCACTCCTTCTGCGGATTAATGCCCTCCGGACGGCCAACGGCGCTCCGGCCCTTGTGGCCGACCCGCGGCTCGACGCGGTCGCCCAGGCCTATGCGGAGCGCATGGCCCAGGGCCACTTCTTCGCCCATGTCGCGCCCGAGGGCGACTCCCTCAGCGAGCGGCTGCGGGCGGCGGGCTATGGCTTCACGGCCAACGGGGAAAACCTCGGCCGCGCCGGGACCGGCCCCCTGGCGGCGCATGCCAGCGTCGAGGAAAGCCCCGGCCACCGCCGCAACCTCTTGCTGCCGGGCTTCTCCAAGCTGGGAGTGGGCGTCGCCGTGGAAAGCTATGGGGGCCGCAGCGAGACGCTCGTCGTCGAAGTGCTGGCCACGCCGGACACGCGCTCGGTGGATCCCGTCGGCGACGCCTACCGCCGCATCGCCGAGCAGCGGGCCGCGCTTGGCCTCCCGGTGCTGGCGCGCAGTCCACAGCTGGAGGTGGTGGCCGCCGAGCAGGCTCGCATCGCCCTGGACGCCGAGGACCCGCACACCGAGCGCCTCCTGGCCCCGGAGCGGCTGCATGCGCGTGTCTCGGAAAGCCTGCGCGGAGTCGAGTCCACCAGCGCCGAGCTCTTCGTCGCCGAGGACTTGTCACAGCTGCCGCGGACCAAGGGCGTGGCCGACGGCCGGAAAAACCTGGTGGGTGTGGGGGCAGTCCCGGCGGGACCGGGTCCGGGCGGCGCCGAGACGTACTGGGTGGTGGTCATCTACGCCGACCACCACTGAAGGCCGCAGCCTAGATGGCGCGGCGCTGTGTCGCGTACGCCTCGAGCCCGAGGGCCGGGGCGGCCGGGCTGGCGTAGTGCGGACACTTGACGCAGGTGAAGCTTTGCCACCCCCGGCGCACCGCCTCGTCCAGACAGTTGTCGTACTGGGGGCAATTCAGGTTCCGGTGCGTTTCCACACCGGCCCGCTTCGGGCCCGCTTCTGGGTTGATGGTCTGAGGCAAGTCGGTGGGACAGGGTTTCATTGGACAGACGCCTCCCTCACAGCAGTGCAGTTGCACTTCGGGTGTGAGGGGCACTCCCGGACGCACAGCCGGAGCGACCAATGCCCACATTGGACCAGAGCTACGGTCTCCAATGGTTTCCCCTCGCCTCCGGGAGGACGACTTCTCCTCACCTCCCGGACCGCCGGCGTGTTTAGGAGACTGTGGCTTTGCTTGTCAAAGTACCCTGGCTGGACTCTTCGGTCGCCAGCGGAGGACGGGCCTGTAGCGCCGCCCGTGACGGACGGCGGGCCCCTTAAAGCCAAGCAAATTTGAGACATTCGACCGACTGCCGCGGCCCCCCTTGACGGCTCGGCAAAGTGTCGTACTTGCCCGGGCGCCAAGGAGGCTGTGACAGCGACGCCCGTCGGCGGCTACCGTCGCCCGCGCCCGCCCGGGGACGGGCCACGGGTGCCAACCCCCCCCTCGCCTTCCCAAGGAGAACCCTCCGTGCGGAGCGCCGTTGGACGTCTGGCCGTCGCCCTGTCGGTCGCCCTGTTGGGCTGCCCCAGCACGAAGCCCATCACAGCCGCCGGGACAGCCACCTTCTGCCAAGCCATCATCGGCTCGACGGAGGTGATGCTCGACTCGAGCTACGAGCCCTCGGCTGGCCTGCGCTTCTCCGTCCAGTCCACCGTCGATGCCTACCCGTCCCTGGCCTTCCAGGCTGCGCTGCCGGGGACACAGCTACTGGCCATCACCTACGACGACACCGACGGCACGGCGGCGGGCACCACGGTGCAGGAGGCGGCCACCGGAGGCATCACCTGGACGCAGGTGTCGGCCCAGGGCACGCAGACGGGCAGCTTCAGCCTCGCCCTCACCGATGCCGGCGACGCCGTCAGCGTCGACGGAGGCACACTCTGGCCCGCGCCCCAGGGAAGCCTGACGGTGACGCTTGTCCCCTTGGGCACGCTGACGGACGCCGGCGTCAAGGTCTTCGTCTACTTCAACCCGGCCGCACCCGTGGGCTGCATTCTCGCGGACGGCGGTCCCGCGTAGGGCGCACGGGGCCTTGGCCCACGCCCCCCTGCAACAAGCCACCTCCTCGGACAGGCGCCTACCCAGGGAGCCTCTGGCCGCTCTCGCCCAAGGGGGCAGTTGTTCGACTGAGTGGGTCCGACTTGGTACATCCTTCGGACTGTGACGCGCGATGTGATGGCGCTCGGGCTCCTGGGAGCGCTTCTCCTGCGGCCTGCCTCGGCGCAAGCCCAGTCGGAGAAGCTTCTCGAGTCCACCCGGTTGCAGCGTCCGGGCGCGCTGGAGCTTGCGCAGGGCGAGCTTGCGGCCTGCGTCAAACGAAACTGCGCCGACGCCGGCCGCCTCTCCCTTTTGGTGGGGGAGCTCCTCCTCTCGCGGGGCGAGCCCGGGCTGGCCCTCGCCGCCCTGCGCCGCTTCCCCGCCCCTGCGCCACTTGCGCCGTACCGCGACTTCGCCCTGGGGGAAGCCCTCTTCTACCTCCGCGACTACCGCGGGGCGGCGACGCACTTCCTCGACGCCTCGACGGCCCCTGGGGCCATCGCCGGCCGCGCCGGGGCCCGCGCCGGTGAGGCCTTGCTGCTGGCCCGCGAGCCAGGCGAAGCCCTTCCCCTCCTGGAGAAGGGACTCGCCCAGCTGGGTGGCCCGGAGCTGGTCTCGGCGCGGGCCGAGGCCAGGGCCCAGCTGGGGGACTTGCCCGGAGCCCAGGCGGACCTCCACACCCTCTTGGTGCGCTACCCGCGCTCGCCCGCGGCCCTCGAGGTGGACGCGCAGCTGCGCGGAAGCTCGGCCCCGGCGGTGGCCCTCACCCTGGAGGAGAGGCTGGGGCGTGCCCGCTCCTTCCTCGACGCCGGCGACGCCCGGCAAGCCCTGGCCGAGGTGGAGCGCATCGACAGCAACGGCCTGGCCCGCGACTCGGCGGGAAAGGCCCAGCTGGCCCTCTTCCGTGCCCAGGCCCTCTACCCCCTCGGCCGGGCGGAGGAGGGAGACGCCGCGCTGGAGGTGGCGTCGCAAGGGCCGCCGGCGACGGCCTCGGAGGCCCTCCTCGTCCGCGCCCGGCGGCTTCTGCGTCTCAACGACAACGTCGCCGCGCTGCAGAAGTTTCAGGAAGTCTCCAGGAAGTACCCGGGGGAGCTGGCCTCGGAGGAGGCCGACTACTTCATCGGGTGGATTGCGCTGCAGGAGGGAAAAATTGCCGTGGCGGCGCAGGCCCTGGAGGCCTTCGAGAAGAAGCACCCCGAGTCCCACCGCCGCGACGACGCCTGCTGGTTCCGCGCGCTGGCCCTCATCCGCCAGGGCAACTGGCCCGAGGCGGACCGCGCCCTGCGCGAGCTGGTGGAGCGCTACCCGAAGAGCAGCCTCGTCCCGCAGGCCCGGTACTGGCGCGCCCGGGTGAAGCACCTCTCGGGTGGAAACGCCGTCGAGGACTACCTGGACATCGTCCGCACCTACCCGGCCAGCTTCTACGCCCTGGTGGCCAGCGAGCGGATGCGCGAGCTCGGCGCCAAGCCACCCCCGCTCTTCGCCGAGCGCCCCCGCCTTCCGACGCAGGCCGCGCCCAGCCCGGAGTTGACGCTTCCAAGGGCCCTGGCCGCGGCTGGCCTGTGGCGGGAGGCGGAGGAGGAGCTCCGCACGCGCCTCGGACAGGTGCACACGCCGGAGCAGGCGCTGCGGGTGGGGAGCTCTCTCGCCCTCCTCGGCGAGGCCTGGGCCGCGTACGGGCTGGCCAACCGCCTCCTGTGGGGCCGGGCCTACTCGCAGAAGGACGCGGTGTCCCTCGCCCTCCTGTACCCGAGGCCCTACGGGGCCCACGTCGAGGAGATGGCGCGCTCGGCGGGCGTCTCCTCGGGGCTCCTCTACGCGATGATGCGTCGGGAGAGCGCCTTTCAGCCGGACCGTCTGAGCGCGGCTCGGGCCCGGGGTTTGATGCAGCTCATGGCGCGCACCGCCACGGCCATCGCCAAGGAGCTCCAGCGCGAGGCGC
>Ga0302325_10002315_pt1 | contig 46439 bp, 34 predicted proteins | sample Palsa_T0_2_FD_201948 | JGI IMG/M metagenome (GOLD analysis project Ga0302325, IMG submission 201948) | Peat permafrost microbial communities from Stordalen Mire near Abisko, Sweden - Palsa_T0_2 | ecosystem: Environmental > Terrestrial > Soil > Palsa > Peat permafrost | place: Sweden: Abisko...
TCTGGTCGATCGCGGCTCGTTTGAGGCGCTTGGACACGGCGACCAGGACCCCGCCACTTCCGATGCCGAGCAGGGCCAGACCAATGATCAGATAGACGTAGTAATAGAAGAGCTTGTAGGAAATGATCCGCGTGTAGCTGATCTCGATGACCAGGGCCGAGAAGCTGACCACGAGAATCTCGAGGTGATGGCTCCACCGCCACCTGAGCGGCGTCCAGCGCGCGACGTCGGGGACGTTAAGCGTCGTCACTGGGTGGCTCCCCCCCGTCCGGCCCCTCAGCTCGGGTTGACAGGGTACCGGGGAGCAGGGATCTCAACCAACGAGCGCTGCGCCGAAATACAGAGTGCCGTGGTCCGCTCGTCGCGGCCGGTTGGTCCTCGCCTTCGACCGGAATGGCGGTCTCCAGGTCTTTGACCTGGGATTCATCGACGGCGGGGCCGCTCGGTGGCTCGTCGGTCGAGGGTGGCACCGGTTCGGCTTCTCGGTCCGACCGTCCGTCGGCCGGCTCCGCAACGACCTCGGGCAACGGTTCGGCCACCACCTCGTCGGTGTGATCGGCCGGCTCGGAACCGGGCGATGGCGTCTCGATGACGACCTCCTCCTCCGTCTGGACAGTCGGTGGCCTGAAGGGTGCCCCGGCGAGCCAACTTCGCCAGCGGGCGATCTCGACGACGGCGCCGGCGACCAACGCGCACATGGCAATCCACGCGAGGGTGTTGGCGACCGGAAACTGCTCCGGCCAGCCAATGTTGGACAGGTACTGGTGTCGCTGCTGTTGCACCACCATGTACGCGCCGGTCGCCCCGAGCAGGCCGAACGGAGCGAGGACGAAGAGCAACCGGCTCCAGGGCACGAGACATCCGAGTACCACCGCACCGAAAACGATCGGTGCAGCGATCCGGGCGGTGACGGCTCCGGCGGCCGCCCCCGCGAGCACCGCGACGACCAGCATGAACAGGACACGAGGGCGCTTTCCCCGGGTTGAAAAAATCGAGGTCAACTCGGGCCCAAGCGGTACGAGCGCCTGGAGCCGGCTTTGCGGAATGGGCTCGGGTGGCTCGACGGGTCCGATCTCGTTGCCGTGTGGCGGCGACGGAGCGGCCTCGTCTGCGATCGTCGGCTCGGCGGCGGCCGTTTCCAGAGCCGCCAGTGCTGCGCGCCTGCGCCACCTTGTGGCCCGCCGACGCAGGACCTTGCCCGACGCGGTCCGCGCGGAGGTCGATTCTTCTTGGGAGGTCGATTCGGCGGTTTCCACCGCGATGCTCGGCTCGTCGCCGGCCGGTTCCAGAGCTTCCGGTTCCAGAGCTTCCGGTTTCAAAGCCGCCGGTTCTAAGCGTCTCCTCCATCTCGTCGCCGGCCAGTGCAACAGTCGGCTCGTGCCGGCCCACGTCGAGGCGAAGACCGACGAGGACGGAACGGACGACCCTTCGATCGCTGGCTCGTCGGAGATCGGGTCTGGGCGTCGACGCCAGGCGACGTGCCGGCGTCGCAACAGCCGACGAGAGCCGGTCCACGCCCACGCGAAGAACGACGCGGGGATGATGATGACCCCGATACTCCCGACCAACGTCGCCGCGGAGCCGATGAGGGCAAGGTCGACAACCTTCTGCGGGGTCCAACTGAGCTCAAAGACCCGGGTGCCGCTTGCTTCGGGGCCCGAGACCAGCCATCCGTTGGCGTATCCGTCGACGAGGGTCGACGACCCGACGTTCGCCCCTCCCCGGATCGAAGCCTTCCACCCGGCGCTCTGGCTCTGCCCGAGAACCAGCCAATACGGGGTGCCGGTTCCGGTGACCTGCACCGTGACGTGCGTCCGGTCCTGGTGCAGTACCCGGGCGGTCGCGGTGGTTGGGGGGGTGGGCAGGAAAATGGTGCCGGCCGAGGTGAGGGGGAGGGCCGAGCCACCGCTGGCCGAGGACAGCCAGATCGAGTCGAGGTCCAGACCCTCCGCCTTCGAGGTCGCCGTCTGCACAATGTGCTCTCCGGGGGCGAGGGCGATCCCGTTGGCCGAGTTGCCGCAACCCGAGACCTGCAACGCTCCGCCGGACAGCGCGGTTGCGGTGGACCCGCTGACCTGCACGTCGACCGGCGTGCCGTCGACCGTGAGGAGGTCACCGAGACAGGCCGACGTCGTCGTGGGCGGCGTCGGGGGGGCGACCACGTCGGGGATGCCCACCTCGGCGATCCCGACCGGGTCGGTCTGGTGGCCGGTGGAGTAGTAGTCGAGCTCCTTGAGGGCTCTCGTCTTGTCGATGGTGATCTGAACCTGCTGACCGGTGATGGGCGGGAAGAGGATCGGGACGGTGGTGGTCGACCCCTGCGGACGGCCCTTTCCGTCGGGGATGGGTGGCAGTTTGACCACCCGGGACGTGAGGCCCGAGGTGATGGTGATCTCGGTCGGGATTGAGTGGCGACCGTCGGTCACGACCTGCAGGTTCAGATGGTCGAAGGTGACCGGACGGTCAAACGAATAGCGGAGCCAGGTGCCGTCCTGCGGGCCGAAGCCGGGCATCCACGAGGTGTCCGGATTGCCGTCGATGGCGGCGTAGGCGCTCGCGCTGAGATCTCCGGGGAGCCGCCCCGACGAGTTGGCGAAGACGACCTCGGCGGCGGGGTCCGACAGGGCCTGGCGATCGGAGATGGTGACCGGTGTTCGGCCGATGATCTGGTCGATGACCGGGTCGGGATCGGTGGCGGCGATGCGGGCCGCACCCCCGATCGAGAACGTTCGGGCCGTCGGGAGCGAGAAGCTGCGGTTGATGTCCTGCTCGGGGTCGCTGCGGGGCGGGACCGTGGCCGCCCGGATGCGATTCATGAGGATGACCAGGGGGTGGGTGAGTGAGGTCGGCCCGACCGCCTTCAGCAGCTGTGTGGGCATCCGCAGCGTCTGGACGACCGGGGCCACCCCGGGGATGTTGACCTCGGCGAATCCGACCCCGCTGAGCCCGTTATAGGTCTTGCGGATTCCCGAGTTGGTCCGATCGACGGTGATCGTGAGCTGCTTGAACGTCTGGGTGGGGAAGTGCACCCATTCACCGGGCTCGAGACGCGACGACTTGTCGAGGGTCCGAGTCACGGTCCGGTGGCCGTCAAAGGTCAGGGTGACCTTGGTGATCCAGCGGTTTCGCGGGCCGGTCTGGGGCTGCAGCAGCTGGATCTCCGACGCGGTCACGGGCTTGTCCAGGGTGACCTGGAGCTGTGCGCCGGTGCCAGGTCCGAACGCGCCCTCGGCCCAGCGGGTGTCGGGGTTTGCGTCGAACGCGTTGTAGGCCGCGTCCTCGGGGGTGTTGGTGATGGGGTTCCCGTAGGTGGACGCCCGGATGCTGGCCACGCTCGACAGGGTGGTCACGGTCTGGGTTGCGGTCCCGGTGCCCGGCACCGGAGGAAGCGGCTGTTCGTTCGGGTCCACCACCAGGGGCCCCGTTCCGGCCTGCTCGACATAGCCGGTGTTGTCGTCGAGCGAGCCCCACGTCTCCTGCTGTTTCTGGTTGGTGTCGGTGAGCACGAGGACCGCGCCGCTGTTCAACAGTTGGTCCAATCCGGCCGTGTCGTGGGTGAACGACTGCGCATAGAAGATGGTCGGATCCCCGTTCAGGAGCCCGGTGGCCGATGCGTTGACCAGTCCGGCTCCGCTCCCGGCGACCAGGAGGGGGTCCGAGGTCGTCTCGGTGCGTACGAGCGGCCGAGCACCGCTCACCGCGAAGACCGCCAGCGGCGGTGGCACCGAGGCCCCGGTGGGGATGGCCAGCTGGGTCTCGTCCTGGAGCGGGTAGGTGATGGTCTTGTAGATGGTCGGCTTGCCGAAGCTCACCGGCGAGGCGAGGCCGGTCGACTGGTTGATGAGAGTGAGCCAAAGCGGCTGTGGTCTGGCCGTGTTGAACCGCTCGTACTGTTCGTTGCCCTGGAAGAGGATGTCGTCCACACTCATGAGCCGGGCGATCGGCACCAGCGTCGAGGGGACGAACACCCCGTCTTGTATCGACTCGTCGAGGGCCTGCAACAGGTCGACGCTCGCCGGCTCTCCCTGCGGCACCACCTGGCGACTGACGTAGGGACGGTTGATCAAGCCGGGCCAGACCGGGTCGCCGGTGACCCCCCAGCGGTAGTAGGCAAAATCCTCCCCGGGGAGGCCCAACACCCGACCGGTGCCGTGGTTGTTGAGGTACTTGGCCGCGGCCAGGACGTAGGAGGGCAGCTGCTCGGGACGGTCCAGGTTGCTCGCCACCAGGGTCCCGTTCCACAGCGGGGGCAGGTCGGCGGCGGCCAGGGCGATCGCGACGAGGAGCACCAGCAGGCCGGTCTTGAAGCGCACCGCTGCGATCGCACTGATCCCGGCCCCGAGCAGGAGCGCGAACCCAAGGACGATCAACGGGACGATCCGGTTGGTCGAGCGCATGGCCAGACCGACGGTCGAGTCGGACCCGGCCGCACGCAGCGCCCTCCCCAGCGGGGACGGGTTGGTGAACGGGTAGGCGGCCACCGCCGCGATGACCCCGAAGAAGATGAGCCCGATCGCAAAGGCCCGATAGCGCCAGCGGGCCAGGGCGCCCAGGATGACGCAGAAGGCCGGCACGGCGAAGCTCACGCCGATCAGCCAGCTCGACTGCATGTAGGGGACAGCGGCGCTCGTCCAGGGCTGGAGCTTGTCCTGGCCGTAGAAGTACCAGTACCCGAGCCCCCGCACCACCTCTGAGGAGAGCGAGGTGCTGGTCACCGTCGGGATCGTCTCGGTGAACTTCAAGATGTTGAGTCCGTAGACACCCTCGGCCCAGAGCCCGGCGATCCACCAGAGCGACACCCCCAGGCTGAGAACGCCCAGTCGGAGCACCGCGCCCAGTGCCCGACGGGCCGAGACCTCCTTGGTCACGAAGACCGCGTAGAAGATCCACAGCACCGGGGCCAGGCCGGCCAGGAGGATGGACGTCGCGTTGATCCCGCCCACCAGGGCGATCACCACCGCGAAGAGGGCCGGATATCGCCACCCGCCCCGCCTCGCCGCGAGAATGACCAGGCCGATCATCCACCCGAGCGCCGCCCACGGCATGACGATGGCCGAGATCCGCGCGATGTAGTCGATGACGAACGGGGTGAACGTGTACGCGACGCCGGCCGCGATCCGTCCCCACGGGCTGAGGCCGAGCAGCCGGCCCAAGAAGAAGACGCCGGTGCCGGCGAAGAAGAACAGGCTGCCCATCCAGAAGCGCTGGCCGACCCACATCGGGATGTGCAGCTCCTGGATGATCCAGTAATACGGACCCATCGGGAACAGGAAGCCGATGTTCTGGTGGGTCACCGTGCCCGTGCCGACGTCGGGATCCCACATCGAGATGGCGCTCTGGATGAGCTTGCCCGGGTCGAGGTACAGGTACTGCTTGGAGTCGTCGGCGACCATGCCCGGACGGGTGAGGAACGACGGGACATAGGTGGCCCCCGCCAACAGGACGGTGGCCACGCACACCACGGGGTCCAGCCGTCGGATCCGGGCCCACAAACCCTTCGGAGGTGGCGTGGCCGACGCTGCCGGCGAAAGGGAGTCGAGGCTCATCGATTCAGACCGGACCGGAAGCATATCGAGCACCCCGGAGTCCCGTTAGGCCAGGTCGATAGCATCGGGGAGGCGAAAAGGGGGCCCACCTCAGTGTTTGGCATCGCCCTCACCGGAGGGATCGGGAGTGGAAAGTCATCGGTGAGCGATCGGCTCGTCGCGAGAGGCGCCGATCTCATCGATGCCGACCAGATCGTCCATGACGTGCAGCGTCCCGGGGGTCCGGCCTACGAGCCGTTGATCGCTCGTTTCGGACCGCCCATCCGGGCCGCCGACGGGACCATCGACCGACCGGCATTGGCGCGGATCGTGTTCAACGACCCCGCGGCGCTGGCCGACCTGAACGCGATCACCCATCCCGTGGTGGGCGAGCGGATGCTCGAGATGCGCGAGGCCCTGGAGAAGACCGACCACGTCGTCGTCTTCGCGATCCCGTTGCTCCGCCCGGTGCACCGCGAGGGGTTGGGGTTCGCGGCCGTCGTCGTGGTCGACTGCCCGACCGAGGTCGCCGTCGAGCGGTTGGTCACCGCCCGCGGCATGGACCGCGACGACGCCCTGGCCCGCATCGCCGCCCAGATCAGTCGGGAGGAGCGGGTGGCGGTGGCGGACTACGTCGTCGACAACTCGTCCTCGCTCGAGGATCTGGACGCCCAGGTGGCCGAGCTGTGGTCCTGGATCGAACAGCGGCGGGCCTCGCTCGGGTAGGCCGGATCCGGCCGGCCCCGATACAGCCGCCCGATACCATCGATGACGTGCCCGAATTCCAGGTCGTCTCGCCGTTTCAACCGGCCGGTGACCAGCCGACCGCGATCGCCGAACTGGTGGAGGGGGTACGTCGCGGCGACCGGTACCAGACCCTCCAGGGGATCACCGGGAGCGGCAAGACGGCCACCATCGCTTGGATGATCGAGCAGGTCCAGCGGCCGACACTGATCATCGAGCCCAACAAGTCCCTGGCCGCCCAGCTGTCCTCCGAGCTCCGGGAGCTCTTCCCCAAGAACCGGGTGGAGTTCTTCGTGTCGTACTACGACTACTACCAGCCCGAGGCATACCTCCCGACCACCGACACCTACATCGAGAAGGACTCGTCGATCAATGACGAGATCGACCGGCTCCGCCACGCCACGACTTCCTCTCTCCTGCTCCGCCGTGACGTGATCGTGGTGGCGTCGGTGTCGTGCATCTACGGCTTGGGTTCACCCGACGAGTACCGGGATCGGACCGTCGCTCTGCGGGTCGGTGAAGAGCACGACCAACGGGACCTGCTCCGCAAGGTGGTCGAGCTGCAGTACGACCGCAACGACATGAACCTCGTCCGCGGCACCTTCCGCGCTCGCGGGGACACCGTCGAGATCCATCCCGCCTATGAGGAGTCGGCGGTTCGTTTGGAGTTCTTCGGCGACACCCTCGACCGCATCGTTCCCTTCGACGTCTTGACCGGCGAGATGGGAGACGAGCTCGAGGACATCGTGGTCTTCGCCAACACCCACTACGTCGCCGGCGACGAGACGATCCAGCGGGCCATCGGCTCGATCGAGGTCGAGCTGCGAGAACGGCTGGCGCAGCTGCAGGGCGAGGGAAAGCTGCTCGAGGCCCAGCGTCTGCGGGTGCGCACCCAACACGATCTCGAGATGCTCGCCGAGACCGGCGTGTGCTCGGGGATCGAGAACTACAGCCGACACCTCGACGGCCGGGCGCCCGGCCAGACCCCCTACACGCTGCTGGACTTCTTCCCGAAGGACTACGTGACCGTCATCGACGAGAGCCACGTCGCGGTGCCCCAGCTCCACGGGCAGCACGCGGGGGACCGGTCCCGCAAGGACGTGCTCGTCGAGCACGGGTTCCGGTTGCCCTCGGCGGTGGACAATCGGCCGTTGCGCTTCGACGAGTTCGTCGACCGGGCCCCCCAGACCGTCTTCGTCTCGGCGACGCCGGGACCCTACGAGCTCGAGGTGTCGACCCAGGTGGTCGAGCAGGTGATCAGGCCGACCGGGCTGGTCGACCCCGAGGTGGTCATGTGTCCGACCAAGGGCCAGGTCGATGACCTGATGACCCGGATCGAGGACAACGTGGCCCGGGGCGGTCGGGTGCTGGTGACCACGCTGACCAAGAAGATGGCCGAGGACCTCTCGGACTACCTGGCCGACGCCGGGATCCGCGTCCAGTACCTCCACTCGGACATCGACACCATCACCCGCATCGAGATCCTCCGGAGCCTGCGTCTCGGCGAGATCGACGTCCTGGTGGGGATCAACCTGCTGCGGGAGGGCCTGGACCTTCCCGAGGTGTCCCTGGTGGCGATCCTCGACGCCGACAAGGAAGGGTTCCTGCGGTCCGCCTCCTCGCTCATCCAGACCATGGGGCGGGCCGCTCGCAACGTCGACGGGAGCGTGGTCCTGTACGCCGACACGATCACCGACTCCATGCGCGAGGCGGTGTCGGTCACCCAGCGGCGCCGAGAGCGTCAGATCGCCTTCAACGCCGAGCACGGGATCGACCCCCAGACCATCCGCAAGGCGGTGACCGACATCTTGGAGCGGCTGCGGGGGAGCGGGGACGGGTCCTCCCGGGCGAAGCGCAGCCGGGCCGAGGTCCGGTCGCGCCAGGGCACCCGGGCCCTCCGGGTCCGGGCCGGGTTGGCCGAGCCGCGGGCACCGGGCGAGGTGGTGGGCCCGCCGGAGCTGGTCAAGATCATGATCGAGGTCGAGGCGGAGATGCGCCGGGCCGCCGCCGAGCTGCGCTTCGAGGAGGCGGCCCTGCTCCGAGACGAGCTGAGCGACCTTCGCTCGACCGCGGAGGCCAGCTAGCCAGATCGACGCGTCAGACCCCTCCGGTATCCTCCGATTGTGTCTGACCAATTGGTGATCCGCGGGGCCCGCGAGCACAACCTCCAGGACGTCTCGCTCGAGCTGCCCCGGGACCGCCTGATCGTGTTCACCGGGCTGTCGGGATCCGGGAAGTCCTCCCTGGCGTTCGACACGATCTACGCCGAGGGCCAGCGCCGCTACGTCGAGTCGCTCTCCGCGTACGCCCGCCAGTTCCTGGGCCAGATGGACAAGCCCGACGTGGACTTCATCGAGGGGCTGTCGCCGGCCATCTCGATCGACCAGAAGTCGGCCTCCCGGAACCCCCGTTCGACGGTGGGGACCATCACCGAGGTCTACGACTACCTGCGGCTCCTGTACGCCCGGGTGGGCAAACCGCACTGCCCGAAGTGCGGCCGCCCGGTGGCCCGCCAGACCCCCCAGCAGATCGTCGATCGAGTGCTCGAGCTGGCCGAGGGCACCCGGTTCCAGGTCCTGGCCCCGATCGTGCGGGGCCGCAAGGGCGAGTACAGCTCGCTGCTGGAGGACCTGGCCCGTCAGGGGTTCGCCCGGGTGCGGGTGGACGGGTTGCCGGTCGAGCTGGCCGACCGGGCGGACGTGGCGCTGGCCCGCTACGAGCAGCACACCATCGAGGTGGTGGTCGACCGCCTGGTGCGGCGCGACGGGATCCGTGAGCGACTCACCGAGTCGATCGAGACGGCGCTCGAGCTGACCGGTGGGACCGCCGAGGTCTTGGTCAGCGCCGCCGTCGGCCCCGAGAAGCGCCGGGTCAAGATCGACGAGGAGACGCCCGAGGCCGCCGGTGAGGAGGACGAGGGGATCACGTTCAGCCAACACCTGGCCTGCACCCACTGCGGGCTCAGCTTCGAGGAGCCGGCGCCCCGGAACTTCTCGTTCAACTCGCCCTATGGGGCCTGCCCGACCTGCGTCGGCCTCGGGACCCGCTTCGAGGTCGACCCCGAACTGGTGGTGCCCGACCCGAACCTGTCGATAGAGGACGGTGCGATCGCGCCCTGGACGAGCGCACGAAGCGAGTACTTCTCGGGCATCCTGGCCGGACTGGCCGAGGTGGGTGGCTTCTCGGTCGGCACCCCCTGGAAGCGCCTCCGGCTGAAGGACCGCAAGCTGGTCCTGTACGGGTCCCAGGGCAAGCCGGTCCACATTCAGTACAAGAACCGGTTCGGGCGGCGCCGCTCCTACACCTCCCAGTTCGAGGGGATCGTGCCGTGGCTGACCCGTCGCCACTCCGACGCCGAGTCGGACTACTCGCGCGAGCAGATCGAGCAGTACATGCGCGAGGTCGACTGCCCCGACTGCAAGGGCGCCCGACTCAAGCCCGAGAGCCTGGCGGTCACCGTCGGCGGGATGAACATCTACGAGCTGTGCTCACTTTCCATCGCCCGGTCGTTGCAGGCGGTCAGCGACCTCGAGCTCTCAGAACGCGACCACATGATCGCCGACCGGGTCCTCAAGGAAGTGCGCGAGCGGATGCAGTTCCTCTTGGATGTGGGCCTCGAGTACCTCTCCTTGGCCCGCTCGGCCGGCACCCTGTCGGGCGGCGAGGCGCAGCGGATCCGGTTGGCCAGCCAGATCGGCAGCGGCCTGGTCGGTGTCCTGTACGTGCTCGACGAGCCGTCCATCGGTCTGCACCAACGGGACAACCAACGGCTGATCGGCACGCTGCTGCGGCTCCGGGACCTCGGCAACACGGTCATCGTGGTCGAGCACGATGAGGAGACCATCCGCACGGCCGACTACGTCGTCGACATCGGGCCCGGGGCGGGCGAGCACGGTGGGCGGATCGTGCACGCCGGTTCGGTCACCGGACCCAAGGGTCTGGTCTCCAACAAGGCCTCGATCACCGGCAACTACCTGTCCGGTCGGCGCTCGATCCCCGTGCCGGACCGCCGCCGCCCGGGCACCGGCAAGAGCGTGGTGGTCCAGGGGGCGAGGGAGAACAACCTCACCGACATCGACGTGGCCTTCCCACTCGGCTGCATGATCGCGGTAACCGGGGTGTCGGGGTCGGGGAAGTCGACGCTGGTCAATGACATCTTGCTGCGTTCGCTGGCCCACCAGCTGCACCGGGCAAAGGCGATCCCGGGACGCCACCAGCGGGTGACCGGCATGGAGTACCTGGACAAGGTGGTCGACGTGGACCAGGCACCCATCGGGAGGACGCCACGGTCGAACCCGGCCACCTATACCGGCGTGTTCGATCACGTCCGCCGGCTGTTCAGCCAGACCCCCGAGGCCAAGGTCCGCGGCTACCAGCCCGGCCGTTTCTCTTTCAACGTGCGCGGCGGCCGCTGCGAGGCCTGCGCAGGCGACGGGACCATCAAGATCGAGATGCACTTCCTGCCCGACGTCTACGTGCCGTGCGAGATCTGCCACGGGGCCCGCTACAACCGCGACACCCTCGAGGTGACCTTCCGGGGCAAGACCATCGCCGATGTGCTCGACCTGTCGTGCGAGGAGGCGCTCAGCTTCTTCGCCAACCAGCCGCCCATCGCCCGGCACATGCAGACGCTCGTCGACGTGGGTCTCGGCTACATCCGGCTCGGCCAGCCCGCGCCCACGCTGTCGGGCGGGGAGGCCCAACGGGTCAAGCTGTCGACCGAGCTCAGCCGGCGGCCGACCGGGCACACCTTCTACGTGCTCGACGAGCCCACCACCGGGCTGCACTTCGAGGACACCCGTCGGCTGCTGCACGTGCTGGACCGGCTGGTCGACCAGGGCAACACCGTCGTGGTCATCGAACACAACCTCGACGTCGTGAAGACGGCCGACTGGATCATCGACCTCGGGCCCGAGGGGGGAGATCAGGGGGGCCGGATCGTCGCCGAGGGCACCCCCGAGCAGGTGGCCAAGACCGCCGGCAGCTACACCGGCGAGGTGCTGCGGCCGCTGCTGGGCCTCTGACCCCTACGGCGCCTCGGGCGAGCTCTTGGCCGCCGCGGCCAGGACGATGAGCTCGGCGCACGAATCGAGAGGGATCGTGGCCGCGTCGATCACCAGGTCGTACAGCGCCGGATCGTTCAGGCGGACCCGGTAGAAGAGCCGCATGTAGTGGTCCCGCGCGCCGTCGGTGTCGCGTTGGAGGGCCCGGGCGGCTTCGAGGTCCATGCCCTCACCCTTGGCCACCCGGGCCACCCGCCACTCCACGTCACCGTCGAGACGGACGCGCAGCACGTCGACCCGGCCGGCCAGGACCACCATCGCGCCACGGCCGAGCACCACACCGCCGGTGGTGTCGGCAATCTGGTGGAGGATGCGTTCGGTCTCCTGACGGAACGCATCCGGGTCGTCCTGGGTGGTGGGCGACTGGGGGCTCATCGGGACCGACAGGTTGGCGAACGCCCGGCCGAGCCGATTCCACGTCGACGGCGGCTTCTCGTCCTGGGCCGCCACCTCCTCCAGGGGGACGGAGAGTCGGGTGGCGACCGTGGCCGGGATGGCCCGGTCGAAGAACTGGAGGCCGAGACGCCGCGCCACCGCCGGGCCGACCACGTTGCCGCCGGCCCCGAAGGAGGCCGAGATGGTGACGGTCTGGGGCACGCCCCTCATTCCAGCACCCGGCCGCCCATGGCGCCCGGACCGGACCGCTCAGGTGATGGCGAGCATCCGCTCCAGCGCGACGCGGGCCAGCCGGGCCGTCTCGGGCTCGACGGTGATGCGGTTGCGCACCTCGCCGTCGACCAGGCCCTCGAGCACCCAGGCCAGGTGGGGGGCGTCGATGCGGAACATGGTCGAGCACGGGCAGACCAGCGGGTCGAGGCACGAGATCTGCTTGTCCGGATGGGTGTCGGCGAGCCGCTTCACGAGGTGGATCTCGGTCCCGATCCCGATCGTCGAGCCGGCCGGCGCCGCCTCGACGGCCCGGATGATGGCGTCGGTCGATCCGACCTGGTCGGCCAGCTCGACCACCTCGTGCGCGCACTCGGGGTGGATCAGCACGATGCCGTGGGGGTGCTCGGCGCGGAACGCGGCCACGTGCCGGGGGGAGAATCGCTGGTGGACCGAGCAGTGGCCCTTCCACAACAACAGGGTGGTCGCCTTCACCTCGGCGTCCTCCAGGCCACCCATGGCCAGGCGGGGGTTCCACACCGCCATGTCGCCGGCGCCGTAGCCGAGCTGATAGCCGGTGTTGCGACCGAGGTGCTGGTCGGGGAAGAAGAGGACCTTGTCGCCGGCGGCCCGGCCGGTCCCGGCGGGGTCGAGGGCCCACTCGAGCACCGCCCGCGCGTTGGACGAGGTGCACACGGTGCCGCCGTGGGCGCCCACGAAGGCCTTGAGGGCGGCCGACGAGTTCATGTAGGTGATCGGCACGATCCGCTCGACGTCGGTCACCTGGGCCAGGGCCTCCCAGGCCTCCTCGACCGAGTCGATGTCGGCCATGTCGGCCATGGAGCACCCGGCGTTCAGGTCGGGGAGGAGCACCTGCTGGTGGTCCCCGGTCAGCACGTCGGCCGACTCGGCCATGAAGTGCACCCCGCAGAAGACGATGTACTCGGCGTCGTGCTTGGCCGCGGCCATCCGGGACAGCCCGAAGGAGTCACCGCGGGCGTCGGCCCAGACCATGACCTCGTCGCGCTGGTAGTGGTGCCCGAGGATGAACACCCGGTCACCGAGCGTCGCCTTGGCGGCGCCGATCCACCGGGCCAGTTCCTCTGGGGACGCACCGGTGTAACGCTCCGGTAGAGCTCCCTGGAGTCGGATCATCTGTACCCCCTTGGTGGGGAGGCTCCCATGTGGCCGGCGGGGACAGCACCGGTCGCCCATCCGCGGGTTTGTCGGCCTGGGAGCTTGCGTGTAGCCGGGATACCGGGCCGGCTTGACCCCCACTCTAGGCGTCCGGTCGCCGCCGAGGCCGCAGGCCGGGGACTTGAAGCGTCACCGCCTGACGGCATAGTGGAGGGATGAAGGTGCGTCCGCCCACGAGCACGATCCCCGACGCTCCGGGCTCGTACCAGTTTTTCGACGCCGACGGCCAGGTTCTCTACGTGGGCAAGGCCAAATCGCTCCGCCACCGGCTGCCCAATTACTGGGCCGACCCGGCCGCCCTGGCCCCGCGGACCGCCCAGATGGTGGCGTTGGCCGAGCGGGTCGAGTGGGTGGTGGTCGACACCGAGGTGGACGCCCTCATCCTCGAGCACTCGCTCATCCAGGCCCACCAGCCCCGCTTCAACGTCCGGCTGAAGGACGACAAGAGCTACCCCTGGCTGGCCGTGACCGTGAACGAGCAGTGGCCGCGTCCGGTCGTGTTCCGGGGTCGCAAGCGCAAGGGAGTCCGGTACTTCGGTCCCTACGGGCACGTGGGCGCATTGCGCGAGACGCTCGACCTGTTGCTGCGGAGCTTCCCCATCCGGACCTGTTCGGACGCCAAGTTCAAGCGCCACGCGCGGCTCGGTCGGCCCTGTCTGCTCTACGACATCGAGCGTTGCTCGGGGCCCTGTGTCGGCGCGGTGGAGCCGGATCGCTACGCCCAGATGGTCGAGGACCTGATGGGGTTCCTGTCCGGCGAGACCGCGCCGGTGGTGGCCCGGCTGCGCGCCGAGATGCAAGAGGCCTCCGACGGCCTCGAGTTCGAGCGGGCGGCGCGGCTGCGGGACCGGCTGGTGGCGGTGCACAAGGCCGCCGAGACCCAGCAGATGGTGTCGGACCAGGCCGAGGACCTCGACCTGATCGGTGTGGCCGACGACGAGTTGGAGGCGGCCATCCAGGTGTTCCACGTGCGGCGGGGTCGGGTGGTGGGGCGCAGCGGGTCGGTGGCCGACAAGGTCGAGGACCTCAGTCCCGAACAGTTCATCGGCCGGGTCCTCCAGGAGCTCTACGGCGCGCCGGGTGCCGAGGTGCCGAGGCGAGTCCTCGTCCCGGTTCTCCCCGAGTCGCCCGAGGTGGTCACGGCATGGCTGTCCTCGCTCCGCGGCGGGCCGGTGCGGTTGAGCGTGCCCCAGCGGGGCGAGAAGCGAGCCCTGCACGAGACGGTGACCCGCAACGCCGCCGAGGACCTGACCCGGCACCGCCTGCGCCGCTCGGCCGACCACAACGCCCGCTCGCGCGCCCTGACCGAGCTCGAAGAGGCGCTCGGCCTCAGCCGATCGCCCTTGCGCATCGAGTGCTTCGACATGAGCCATCTGCAGGGGACCGACTACGTCGGATCGATGGTGGTGTTCGAGGACGGGCTGGCCAAGAAGTCGGACTACCGACGCTTCGTGGTCAAGAGCGTGGGTGGCAACGACGACTATGCGGCGATGGAGGAGGTGCTGACCCGGCGCCTGACCAACCTGTTGAGCGAACGGGCCGAGGCGCGTGAGCGCCGGGAGTCGGCGAGCGACGAGGACCTGACCGAGCGTCGGGCGGCGGCCCGACAACGCTTCGCCTACGCACCCCAGCTGCTGGTGCTCGATGGCGGCAAGGGCCAGCTCGGGGTGGGGGAGCGGGTGCTGCGGACCCTCGGACTGAGCGACGAGATCGAGATCGCCTCGTTGGCCAAGCAGTTCGAGGAGGTCTACCGGCCCGGATCGCCCGACCCGATCCGGATCCCCCGGGGCACCGAGGCCCTCTACCTCCTCCAGCGGATCCGCGACGAGGCCCACCGGTTCGCCATCACCTTCCATCGGGAGCGCCGGGGCCGGCGCATGACCACGAGCGTCCTCGACGGCGTGCCCGGGCTCGGCCCGGCCCGCAAGAAACGATTGCTGGCCACCTTCGGCGGGGTGCGGGCGGTGCGGGCGGCCGCTCCAGAGGAGCTGGCCGCATTGGCGTGGCTGCCCGACTCGGTGGCCGGGGCCCTCTACGAGCGGCTGCAGGGCGCCGGCCCGGCCCGCCGGAGCAGTTGAAGACCAGGGGCCGACGGCCCCGGAACCCGCCGAGCGACCCCTCGATGGGGGAGACTGGGGGTGTCATGGGGGAATTTCTCATCGTGACCGGGATGTCGGGCGCCGGCCGGTCCACGGTCGGGGCGGCGCTCGAGGACCTCGGGTGGTTCGTCATCGACAACCTGCCCCCATCGCTCATCACCCGGGTGGCCGATCTGGTCGGGCGACCGGGCGTCGAGGGGGATCGCATCGCCCTGGTGATCGGCCGGGCCGGCGGTGAGCCCAACGAGGACGTGCCGCCGGTGCTCCACACCCTTCGACGGTCGCGACACCGGGTCCGCGTGCTCTTCTTGGATGCCCCCGACGACGTGCTGGTGCGCCGCTTCGAGGGGACCAGGCGGCGCCACCCGCTCGCCGCGCGCGGCGTCGAGGAGTCGATCAGCGACGAACGCCGCCGCCTCGAGGTCCTTCGGGCCGACGCCGACGTGGTGATCGAGACCGGTGAGCTGAACGTGAACCAGCTGCGGACGCGGATCCGGGAGCTGTTCGGGGACGAGCCGGGCGTCGGGGCGATGCAGACCTCGGTGGTCTCGTTCGGGTTCAAGCACGGCATCCCGCTCGACGTCGACATGCTGTTCGACTGCCGGTTCCTGCCCAACCCCTACTGGGTGGAGAGCCTGCGCCCGTTGAGCGGGGAGGACGAGCCGGTGCGCGAGTTCGTGCTCGACCAGCCCGAGACCCAGGCCTTCTTGGACAAGGTGGTCGACCTGCTGTTGTCGCTCGAGCCGGCGTTCGTGCGGGAGGGGAAGTCGTATCTCACCATCGCCTTCGGATGCACCGGCGGGCGACACCGCTCGGTGGTGCTGGCCGATGTGCTGCGGGGTCGCCTGGCCGAGGGTGGCTTCGCGGCCACGGTGTTCCATCGGGACATCGACCGTTGAGGGGGGACCGGTGGTGAGCGAGGCCAGCGGCCCCAAGGTGGTGGCGGTCGGCGGGGGCCACGGGACCGCGGTGACGCTGCGCGCGGCGACCCAGTACACCCAACGGGTCACCGCGATCGTGTCGGTGGCCGACGACGGCGGTTCGAGCGGTCGGCTGCGCGAGCTCCTCGACGTGGTCGCGCTGGGCGACATGCGCAAGTGCCTGGTCGCACTGGCCGACCCGGACGCCCCGCTGGCCAAGGTGTTCGAGCACCGCTTCGAGGAGGGCGAGCTGTCCGGGCACGCCCTGGGCAACCTGGTGCTCGCCGGCCTGGTCGACGCGACCGGCGACCTGGTGTCGGCGATCGACGAGGCGGCCCGACTGTTGGGGGCGCTCGGACGGGTGCTCCCCGCGACGACCGAACCGGTGGTGCTGAAGGCCGACTGCGTCGAGGGAGAGGTGGCCGGCCAGGTCGCGGTCTCCCTGGCCGGCCAGATCCGGTCGGTCTCGCTCGTCCCCGACGACGCCGGCCCCCCCGATGCCGCCATCGACGCGATCCTCCGCGCCGACCAGGTGGTGATCGGTCCCGGGTCCCTCTATACGAGCGTCCTGGCGGCCGCCGCGGTGCCCGAGCTGGCCGCGGCCATCGGCGCCACCAGGGCCCAGCGGGTCCTGGTCTGCAACCTGCGTCCGCAGATCCCCGAGACCGAGGGCTATGACGTCGGACGGCACGTCTCGGCCTTGGAGGCCCACGGGATCCCCGTCGACCTGGTGCTCTGCGACACCTCGGCCGGGATGGCCCTCGGTTCGGTCTGGGCCCGGGTGGTCGACGTCGAGCTCACCGATCCCGCCAGACGGGTGCACGACCCTGGCAGACTGGCGCAGGCGCTCTCCGGTCTGCTCGGATGAATGCCCGTACAGTGGAGTCGAGCGGTCGCCGGGGAGTCCGGCGATCATGAACGGCCACCGGATGGCCAGGGGTCAACGAGAGCCATGACAGTCCGCGTGGGGGTGAACGGCTTCGGCAGGATCGGCCGCAACTTCCTGCGCGCGATCATCGACCTCGGCTCGGACATCGAACTCGTCGCCGTCAATGACCTCACCTCCCCGGACATCCACGCGCAGCTGCTTCGCCACGACTCGATCCGGGGCGCCCTCGGGGTCCCGGTGGCCGTCGAAGGCACCGACCTGGTCGTCGGCGACCGCCGGGTGGCCGTGCTGTGTGAGCGCGACCCGTCGAGCCTCCCCTGGGACGAGCTCGGCGTCGAGGTGGTCATCGAGTCGACCGGGGTGTTCACCTCGCGCGCCGACGCCAGTGGACACCTGAAGGGCGGCGCGTCGAGGGTGATCATCTCGGCACCGTCGCGCGACGCCGATGTCACCATCATCATCGGGGTGAACGACTCCCATTTCGACCCCCACGTGCACGAGATCGTGTCCAACGCGTCGTGCACGACCAACTGCTTCGTCCCCATGGTGAAGGTCATCGAGGACGCGTTCGGGCTCTCCGGTGGCCTGATGACCACCGTGCACGCGTACACGAACGACCAGAACCTCTTGGACCTGCCCCATCGGGATCCGAGGCGGGCCCGGGCGGCCGCCGTCAACATCGTGCCGGCGAGCACCGGGGCGGCCCGCTCGACCAGGAAGGTCCTGCCCCAGATGGACGGCATCCTCGACGGCACCGCCCTTCGGGTCCCGGTCGCGTGCGGCTCGATCACCGACTTCACCGCGCTGGTGCCGGGGCAGGTCAGCGTCGAAGCGGTCAACGAGGCCTTCCGGGCGGCCTCGGTCAGCGGGCCGCTGGCGGGGATCCTCGATTACACCGAGGAACCCATCGTGTCCACCGATGTGCTGGGGAACCCGGCGTCGTGTCTGTTCGACGCCGGCCTCACCATGGCCCTGGGCATCGGCGAGAGCCAGACCCTGATCAAGGCCAATGGTTGGTACGACAACGAGTGGGGGTATGCCAACCGGTTGGTGGACCTCGTGCTGCTGGTAGCCAAGAAACCATGAGTGCCAACCGCTCGCCGCGTGCAGGGACCGGAGGGGGGCGGTGAGGTTCCGGTCACGTCCGCGGCCTCTGGTGGGGCTCCCCCTGCTCGAGGACCTGCCCGACGTGGCCGGCAAGAAGGTGCTGGTCCGGGTGGACTACAACGTCCCGCTCGACCACCCCGACGATCGATACGTCGTCGCCGACGACTACCGGATCCGCACGACCCTCCCCACCTTGCTCTGGCTCCAAGAGCACGGGGCCGAGGTCACCGTCTGCTCGCACCTCGGCCGGCCCGAGGGCGCCCCCGACGAACGGTGGTCGATGACCCCGGTGCGCGAGCGCCTGGCCGAGATCTGCCCGGGGGTCGAGCTCATGGACAACCTGCGGTTCGATCCGGGAGAGAAGGCCAACTCGCCCGAGTTCGTGGACCGGCTGGTCAACGGCTTCGACGCCTATGTGAACGAGGCCTTCGGGGTGGCCCACCGGTCCCACGCCTCGGTGGTCGGGCCCCCGACCCGGCTGCCCAGCGCCGCCGGTCGGCTCCTGGCCAAGGAGGTCGAGGTCCTGGGCGGCCTTCTCACCGAGCCCGCCCAGCCGTTCGTGGTGGTGCTGGGCGGGTCCAAGGTGGTCGACAAGCTCGGGGTGCTCCGCGCGCTGGCCAAGCGGGCCGACACCGTGGCGGTGGGCGGGGCCATGGCGTTCACCTTCCTGGCCGCCCAGGGTCATGACGTCGGCGCGTCGATCGTCGACGAGGACCGGATCGAGGAGTGCCGCAAGCTGTTGCACTCGCGCCACACCAAGTTCCTCCTCCCGAACGACGTGGTGGCGCTGGAGCCGGGCGGGCGGGCCCTCGGGGCCAGCTCGAACGGGGTCGGCAACCGGGCCGACACCAAGATCCTCGACTCGGACATCCCCGACGGGTGGCAGGGGCTCGACATCGGGCCCGAGACCGCGGCGGCCTTCGCCAAGGCCATCCGCCGGGCCGGCACGGTGTTCTGGAACGGCCCCCTGGGCGCCTTCGAGGACGAGCGGTTCGCCGAGGGCACCCATCGGGTCGCGCGGGCGATCGCCGACTGCGAGGGGTGCACCGTGGTCGGCGGCGGCGACAGCGTGAGCGCCATCGACCACCTGGGCCTGGCCGGCAAGATCGACTTCGTCTCGACCGGCGGCGGGGCCTCGTTGTCGTTGCTCGAGCACGGAGACCTCCCGGCCCTGGCGGCGCTGCGGGGCGCCTCCAACGCGCCGACCGCCGGCCGTCCCTGAACGATCGGTGAGTCCGAGTCGGGCCTCGCGCGCCGGCGCGTCGAAGGCCCGGGGTGCCGGCGGACGGCGCCCGCTGGTCAGCGCCAACTGGAAGATGCACCACGATCACATCGTGGCGCTCCACACGGTGCGCGACCTCGGGCTGCGGCTGAAACCCGAGGACGTGGCGTCGGTCGAGGTCTCGGTCCATCCCCCCTTCGGCGACCTGCGGACCGTCCAGGTGCTGGTGGAAGGGGAGGGGTTGCCGATCGCATTGGGGGCCCAGCACTGCCACAGCGAGGACGAGGGGGCCTTCACCGGGGAGGTCAGCGCGCCCATGCTGGCCCGACTAGGGGTGCGCTACGTGATCGTCGGACACTCCGAGCGCCGGCGCCTCTTCCACATGACCGACGAGGTGGTGGCGGCGACGATGCGGGCGGTGCTCCGGCACTCGATGATCCCGATTCTGTGCGTCGGGGAGAGCGCCGAGGAGCGCGACCAGGGCACCACCGAGCGCCGGCTGGCCGGCCAGCTGGAGTTGGCACTGGGGGCGATCGCGCCCGACCAGATGGCCTCGCTGGTGGTCGCCTACGAGCCCCTCTGGGCCATCGGCAGCGGCCGCCCGGCCACGCCGGTCGACGCGGCCGACGCGGCGGCCTTCATCAGGATGACGGTCGGCGCCGCGGGGGGGCCGGCCGCCGCGGCCGGGGTCAGGGTCCAGTACGGGGGCTCGGTCAACGCCGAGAACGCGGCCGACTTCCTCTCCGAGCCAGACATCGACGGCCTCCTGGTCGGCGGGGCCAGCCTCCAGGCGGCCAGCCTGGCCGAGGTCATCCGGGCCGTCGGTGGCTGCTACCGTTCTCCTGCCACCTGAGCCCAGCCGCGTGACGCGGTTGAGGCCGTCTTGAAGGAGCCAGCGGTGCTGACCGTGGTGTACGTCGTCGTCGAGATCATCTCCGCGCTCTCGCTGGTCTTCTTGATCCTCATGCACAGCGGGAAGGGCGGCGGACTGTCGGACATGTTCGGGGGCAGCGTCGGTGCGGCCGCCCAGGGCTCGACGGTGGTCGAGCGGAACCTCGACCGGATCACCGTGACCGTCGCCCTGGTGTTCGCCCTCACCTCGCTCACCTTGGATCTCCGATTGCAGTGATCCACCGGGGGCGCCGCCCGTCGGGGTGGCGTCGGGTGGTCCCGGGGTGCGTGCTCGTGACGGTGGCGGGAATGCTGGCCGCCTGCGGATCCGGTGCCACCGCAGCCACGCCGCCTCCCGTCACCTACGTCCCCGCGGTGGGTGGCTCGGTGTCTATCGGGATCGACGAGGCGCCGACCGGTTGCAACCCCAACACGGCCACCGGGAACACCCTGGCCGACCACCTGGTGCTGAGCGCCGTGCTGCCCAGCGCCTTCGTCGTCAACAACCTGGGCAGCTCCGAGTACAACCCGGCACTGATCGTCCAAGCCGAGCTCCAATCGACCAAGCCCCAGACGGTCGTCTACTCGATCAACCCCAAGGCGGTCTGGTCCGACGGTGTTCCCATCACCGCCACCGACTTCATCTACACGTGGCAGCACCAACGGTCGGTTCCGATCGGGGTGACCGGCGGCGACGCCGACGTGGCCAGCACCGCCGGCTACCAGGACATCGCGTCGGTGCGCGGGTCCAACCACGGCCGAACGGTCACGGTGGTCTTCTCGACCGCGTACGCGGACTGGCATGGGCTGTTCGACGACCTGCTTCCGGCGCACGTGCTGGACCGGGTCGGTTGGAGCCCCGCCTGCAGCACCGTCGATCCCCACATCGACCTCTCGGGTGGCCCCTACGAGATCTCGTCGGTCCGGGCCGGGACCGTCACCCTGGTCAAGAACCCCAAGTGGTGGGGCCAGGCGCCCAAGCTCGCCCGCATCGTGTTCAAGGTGGCCAGCGGACCCCAACAGCTGGCCGAGTGGCTGTACAAGGGGGTCGTCGACATGGTCGACCCCACCTACTTCGATCCAGACTTCCTGGCCCAGGTGAGCTCGATGCGCACGGTCACGAGCGAGGTCAATATCTCGACCACCTTCCTCGAGCTCGAGTTCGCGACGACCGGGCCGGTCACCGGCAACTCGCTGGTGCGCGACGGGGTCGCCTATGCAATCAACCGCCAGGAGCTCGTCGACCGGGTGGTCGGGTGGGCCGACACCAACATCGCGCCGTCGTCCAGCCACCTTTTCTCCCAGCAGCAGAACGCGTATCCGAACACCCCGGTCTCGGTGCCGGGCAACACGGCCACGACCACCACCACGACCCAGCCAACCTCACCGGTCATCACGGCCGACAACTTCCCGATCGGCTCCGACACGATCGAAGAGACCAAAGACCTGAGCGTGGCCGGGTACGTGCGCAACCCGTCCGGGGAGTGGGTCGACGTGACCGGACGGCCCCTGACGCTCCGGCTGGTCGTCGACGCCGGGGACGGCTGGGCGGCCGACACGGGGGAGCTCCTGGCCCAACAGCTCGACCAGGCCGGGTTCCACGTGACGGTTACCTCGGAGCCCACCGCCGACGCGGCCGGCCTCGATCTGTCGGAGGGGAAGGCCGACCTGGCCCTGATCCCATTGCACACGAGTCCCTATACGAGTGCGACCAGCGCCTGGTACACGCCGCTGCAGGACCTCCCGGGCGCCACCGGGGCCCAGGATTGGAGCGGCTACCTGTCCACCCAGGTCGAGACTCTCTTCTCGCAGGCGGCGAGCGAGCTCGACCCGGTGACTGCCGAGCCGCTCTACGACCAGGTCGATCAGCTGCTGTGGGCGGACATGGTGGCGTTGCCGCTGTTCGCCGAGCCGAGCACCCTGGCCTGGTCCGACGACATCACCGGGGTCGCGTCCGACCCCTATGCGCCCGGCCTGTTTTCCACGCTCCTCAACTGGGCTCGACTGGTGAGCGAACCGGCCAACTACAGCGGGACACCCACGATTCCGGGGTCGTGACGAGACGTCCGAGGCAGGGGGCCACGAATTCCCGCTGGACTAGAGTCGTCGGGCATCTCGTGCCAGCTTCGGGCCGGCTCGAGTGACGTCGGAGTGGCGGAATAGGCAGACGCGCCAGCTTGAGGGGCTGGTGTCCGCAAGGACGTAGGGGTTCAAGTCCCCTCTCCGACACCGGGTTTGACCTGGGAGTATGCATTCGGATCGGCGAGGTCGCATCGCCCCTTGTCCCCAGCCACCCAAAACTGCTGCACGGTCAAGGGGCTCCTCGATCGTCGTGGTGGGGCGGGACGCAACCATCGTGCCCCGCTCGGCCGGACGCGCCGCACCGACGCGCGCACCCGGCTCCAATCGAAGCGGTCTATCCCGACGTCGTGAACATCGGCGGCAGCGCCTTCGGCCACGTGCCGAGGGTGAAACGCTTGCCGCCGAAGGCCGCCACATAGGTGCCCTGCTTGCCGTTTAGCGGCGAGGTGCCGTTCCCGTTCCACCAGATGAACCGGGCGTCGATGTCGGCCGTGTGCTCGCCGACCCCCTTCTTGCCGTTGATCCCGGTGTTCCAGCTCCAGTCTCCGTAGGGATAAACCGGACCGCCCAGGTTGGGGAGCGCGTGCACGCCGCGGGCCATGTTCTGAGGGGTGAGGTCGGGTCCGGCCGCCTGGAGCATGTCAAAGATCACGATGAGCGCCGAGTAGTCGCCATCGGTCTCCTTGGGGATGACGTGCCCGGTGAGCTTCTTGTAGAGCTTGCCGGCCAGCGAGTTGGGGCCGGTCAACACCGTCGAGGGGGACAGCTCACTCAGGCCGAACAGGTGGCCGGTGATCTCCGCCGCGTTGTCGTAGGTCTGCGGTGCGGGGTCCTGGTCGTCGAGCGACGTCCCGGTCTCGAACCACTCGGGGTGGTAGTTCTGCTGGGAGGCGGCCTGGGTGAGTAAGCCGGCCGAGATCGGGTCGCAGGACTCGAGGACGGTAGTGACCCCGGCGGCCTTGAACTGGACGATCGCCTGCTGGGTCTGTTGGGTGAAGGTCGAGATGTCCAGGTTGTAGTCGAATTCCGTGAAGTCACTGGCCGGGACGTGGTACTTCGACTCGACGTCGTGCAGGAACTGTCGGTAGCAAGTGAGGTAGGCGGGGACGTTCGGGACATAGGTCCCGAACTTACGGAGTTTCGAGGTCAAATCGGCCTCGCCCGCGTACTTGGCCGGCTTGTTGGCGAGCATGTTGCCCACCACCTCGGCCTCGTTCGCGCTAATGAGGGTGCAGTTCTGGGTGGCCGACCAGACGTAGGGGTTCTCGGCCTGGAAGGTGCCCTCGTTGAAGTAGACGTCGCCCCCGAATTCGACGAGGTGGTCCTGAGCGGCGCAGGTGGAGAACGGCCCGCTCCCGCCAGCCCCGTTGAAGTTCGCGGCGAAGCCGACCTCGCCGAAGGCGTGCATCTGGTAGGTGATGGTGGCCGCGTCCGCGCAGGCCTGGGCCTGGCCTTCGTTCAGCGCCTCTAAGGTCGAGTTGCCAGTCGCCGTCATCGGCTCGATAACCACCTTGCGGCCATAAAGGTCGAAGACCTTGTTGAAGTAGTTCAAGAAGGTCTGCTCGACCTGGTCGGTGACAGCGGGGAGCGCCACTCCGGCGGCTTCGGCCTGGGCGGCGACAGCTTGGCTGTTGCCCGTGCTCGGGAACTGGCGCTGGGCGAGGATAATCTCGTTGGAGGTCACGCCCCGATAGGTGGCGCCGCCATTGTTGCCAGTGAACTTGGCGATGCAGGGGTCGGCGTAGGGGGAGCCGAACTGGTTCACGCCGGGATTGCATTTGAGGCCGCTGACCGTGGTGCCCTGGCCGACCTTCACGCTTCCTGACGCCGGGTACGCGTAGGGGTAGGGCCCCTCGTCGGCCGGACCGGACTTGGAAAGCACGGCGCCGCCGGTGGACCCTGCGGCGGCGGCGCTGAACGCCAGGGCGCTCAACGCCACAGCCACAGTGAGGAAAGCCTTCGGTGAGGCGAACCGCCTCGGCCGGTGCCCGAGCAGACGACTGCGCATGGTGCGTCCCCCCCTGGGGCCCGAGGGCCCGCCGGACTCCCGCCCGGTCCTCCTACGGTGGGAACGTTAGCGGTCGTCGTTCGACGCCAGCCGGGACACCCAGCCCGAGACCGGGGCGGTGCTCCAGGGCGCCCTGTCCCAGCCGAGCCCAGCCGCCGCCACTCCGACGCCGCTCGCCGATGTTCCCGGGTCAACCCCCGGAACGAGTGGTTGACCCAGATCCACCCCGACATCAGCGCGCTGCTCGTCGACCCCATCGGTGAGGCAAAGATGGGCGAGCTGTGGGCCCAGGGTGGAGCGATAGACCACGATTAAGCGTCCGCCTGCGCCCGCACCCACATCGCCGAGTACTTAGCCAACCTCTAGGCCGCCCACTCGGTCCGCCAGACTGGTGTACCTACGGTTGTATACGCCTCTCCGACACCCTTCCCAATACACGTGCGAGGGTACTTGGCGAGTCGCTGGTCCCAATCGGCCAGCTTGTTGGCTGACCTCGCGTCTCCAGGTTCGAGTCCTCTGGCGTCAACGTCGTGCTGTCAAGGGCCATCCGGGGTGCTGGTGAGATGGAACTGGCACTGGGGTGGTTGTCCGGCGAGTGGCGAGCCCACAGCGGCAGGGCGAGCCGGGAGCCGACTCGGTTGCGGGTGGGGTTGCTAGAAGGCTGGGGGCGAGGGGCGGGAGCTGTCGGGTTCAGCCCACCCGGTGGAGGGTGTTGTGGTCGGTGTGCGCAAACGGTTCGTCAAACTCATTCAGGCGCACCATTGTGGTCTCGTTGTAGGACCAGGTGTCGTCTCCAGACGAAATGTTGACCTCGTAGCTGAGTGCGGTGGCGTTCTTGGCCAGGTATGGGTTCTGGCAGATGCGGTACTGGGCATCGTCGTGTGAGGCCTTCAACATGAACTTGGTGGCATCAGCAGCGGCGGTACCGCCGGCCATCACCGTGATGCCCCGGGGGATGACGAATCCTCGCAGGACCTCACTGGTAGTTGGGTCCCACAGCCAGTAGCCGACTTCCGCGTGGAAGGGGATCTCTTCGTTCGCGCGCCACATGGTGCTCTTGTAATCCAGGCCGTAGAGATGCTGGCTCCCGTTCACGACCGGACCAAAGGGCTGGAGTGAGCACTTTTCGAGGTACACGGTCTCAAGGACCTTGTTGTGGGCGTGTGCGAACGCCGTGTCCAACCCACCCTCGCCTTCCCATTCACCGGCCAGCGCCCCGAGTGGGCCCCATTCGTTCGCCAATGCTCTGCTCCCATCCTGCGTCGCCGAGTGGTCGGCAGCTTATTCGGACGTTGGTTGGAATCGCTTTTCCGGCGGCCCCGTGTGGCCCCTTTCAGGTGCTTGGGGCCGCCGCTCCGAAGCTCCCGCGTCCCTCGAGGCCCAGGGCCGACGGCGGTCCGGATCGTCCTTGTTGGGTCCCTCCGAAGGTGCCGCACCCCCGGGGGGACGAGCGGACGGCTGATACCTTCGCCGATGGTGACAGCGAAATCCTCTGAACCGGACCAGTACGACCTGGTGGTGATCGGCTCGGGCCCGGCCGGCGAGAAGGGAGCCAACCAGGCCGCCTATCACGGCCACCGGGTGGCGGTGATCGAGCGTCGATCCGGGCCGGGGGGTGCCGCGATTGTGGCCTCAGGAGTACCGGTGAAGGCTCTACGGGATACGGCCGTCTATCTGACCGGCTGGTCACGGCGCAGCGTGTACGGGATCGGCATCAGCCTCGCACCGGACCTGCTGATGAATCGACTGCGTGCCCACACGTCCGACGTGGTGACGACGATGACGGCGGCCGTCCAGGAGACCCTTCTGCGTCACGGGGTCGAGCTGGTGCACGGTGAGGCCAGCCTGGGTCCGGACCGAAGCGTGATTGTTCGAGGCGACGAAGGTGAGAGGACTCTTCGGGCTCGCGTGATCTTGTTGGCCCCCGGTTCGCACCCCTTCCACCCGCCAGACATCCCCTTCGATGACCCTGACGTTCACGATTCCGAGACCATGATGTCGATCGAGCGGATGCCCGAGCGCCTCCTGGTCATCGGGGGCGGACCGGTTGGATCCGAGTACGCCTCGATCTTCGCCGCCCTCGGCGTGGAGGTCACGCTGGTCGACCGCGGAACAAGGCTGCTGCCGCTTCTCGACAGCGAGCTCTCCGAGGCGCTCGCAGAGAGCCTCAAGAGTTCTGGAGCTCGGCTCATGCTTCGTTCTCAGGTGCAAACGATCCAACGCGATGCCGATGGCCTGGTGGTGGATGTGGATGGCGAGGCTCTTCGCCCAGAAGTGGTGATGCACGCGGTCGGTCGTGCCGGAAACGTTGAGGGGTTGGGACTGGCCGAGGTACAAGTGGAGACGGACAGCCGCGGGCGTGTTCGGGTGGATCACAATTTCCAGACCACCGCTCCGGGAATCTACGCGGCCGGTGACATCACGGGTCCTCCGGGACTCGCGTCGGTGGCCATGGAGCAGGCGAGGGTGGCGATGTGCCACGCCTTCAAGATCCCGTTGAAGGAGGCCGTTGACGGCTTCGTGCCGACCGGCATCTATACGCTCCCCGAGGCCTCGATGGTTGGGCTGACCGAAGAGGCCGCTCGTGCCATCGGCGATGACGTCGCGACCGGCCGGGCGTACTTCGAGTCAAACGCCCGTGCCCGGATCGCGGGATCCACCGACGGTCTGGTCAAGCTGGTGTTTCGGGCCTCGGACGGAATGCTCCTTGGCGCACACATCCTGGGCGAGGAGGCGACCGAGCTGATCCACATCGCTCAGGCCGTGCTCCACCGCGGCGGCACGATCAACGAATTCATCGATACGACGTTCAACTTCCCGACCCGGGCCGATGCTTACAAGTACGCGGCCTACGACGGGCTTGCACATGTGGGACGCTGACGTGGACAACCAGCTGTAAAGCGACACCCGATCGAAAGGCGGTCCGCATCGGCCCTCCCGGAGACATACAGTGCCGCCGTGTTCGTCCGAAGAGGCCTGCTCGCTCTGTCGATCGTGATACCCACCGTCGCGGGAGCATTGCTCGCACCGACTGCTCTTTCGGCCGCTGCCGCGGTGCAGCTGCACCACCCTTCGGCTGGGTGTCAACCTGGGACGGCCACTCTTGAGAGTGGGGAGACCCTCGATTTCTCCGCGGCCGGCGAAGTGGGTAGCTACATCCTGGAAGGACCGTCCGACGACAGCCCGAGCGACCCGCTCCCGCTCGTCATCGACCTTCACGGCTATGGCGAGAACGCTTTGATCCAGGTCGACTTCACGAAGCTTGGCAGCTACGGGGCCACGAACGGCTTCATCACGGTGACACCGCAAGTGAATGAGCCGGTCCAATTCTGGAACACGACGCCCGGAAGCGCTGACCAGAGATTTCTGATCGCGCTCATCGACCATCTCGAAGGCACATTGTGCGTCAACACCCACCGGGTGTACGTGGCCGGCTACTCCGACGGAGCGTTCATGGCGTCCACATTGGCCTGCAGTGACGCCAGCAAGATTGCCGCCGTAGCCACCGTCGCTGGGATCCAAGCGCCGTCGGTCTGCCATCCGTCTCGGCGCGTTCCAGTGATTGCGTTTCACGGTACAGCGGATCCCTATGTGCCATACGACGGGGGGATCGGCCCGGCAGCCAGGAAGCTTCCGCTGCCAAGTGGGAGCGGAACGATCGGATCGATCCTCAAGTCCAAGAGCGCCAAAAGCCTTGAACAGAGCGCCTTGCCAATTCCGGTGGAAGAGGCTCGCTGGGCCGCCAGGAACGGCTGCTCGAAACCCCCGAAGACCTCGACCGCGGCGAGGGGGGTGACGTTGATCGCCTACACCTGCCCGCACAATGCGACGGTGGAGCTGTACCGGGAGAACGGGGACGGGCACATCTGGGCGGGAAGCGAAGCGATGGTCGCGATTGCGTCCCTTGTGGGAAAGACAACGTTCGCAATTTCTGCGAACCAGCTGATCTGGGCGTTCTTCAAGAGCCACCCGCTGTAGGAAGCCCTCTTCGGTGGACGCGCGACGCGACGCGCCCTCGGTCGCTCAGGGGTGACCCTCGGGCGTTCGTTAATCTTCGCTCATGGCTCGGACGCCCAGGTTTGAGGACCTCACGACCGAGGAGAAGGAGGTCTTCCTGTTTGAGGCGCGGGCCCGGCATTCTGACCTCGACCCGGCCGGACCGGCCTTCACGCCCCGATCGCCGCGTTGGTCACTCGGATGGGGTTGCGGACACTGCGGATGGGGATACCCGGTAGAAGATGTGCTCGTTGCCTTTGGCGAGCCACAATGCCCTCGCTGTGACACCGTCGGGTGGTTTCGCGTCTTCCCCCGCGGGTGGCGGGATGGCCCAGGGGCTCGGAATTAGCGCTCCGCCGCTGTACGGCCACTGACGGGGTGGCGGTTGGACCTCAGCCGGGGCTTGCCACCCGCTCGTAAAGCTCGAAGCCGAGACGGTCGAACTGCGGTTGCAGTGCCACGAGGTCGAGGTGGAACACCTCTGCCGCGTTCTGGTAGAGCACCTTTTGGGCGTCGGCCTCGGTCACGTGCGGCATCCCGGCCAGCAGTCTGGCGTTGTCGATCACATTGGGAAAGATCGACTCGGGGTGCGGATAGTCGACGCCGAACATCGCGTTTTCGCTGTGGATCGTGAAGCCCTCTTCGGCGTCGTCGGCACTGCCGAGTGCGCGGGGCGACACCTGGGACGGATGGAACGGAGAGATCCCGGCGTAGCAGTTCGACGCCCAGTATTCGCTGGGCAGCCGGGAGTACGGCTTGGACTGGCCGAGCGACTGAACAAACTCGCTCCAATCGTCAGCGACACGGGCTCGCTGGTCAAGGTGCTCGATCATCGGCCCGATCCACCATGCTTCGGTCTCGATAAACGAGATCTTCAAGTCCGGGAATCGGTCGAACACGCCCCCCAAGATGAGCTGCCACAGTGATCGCCCGGAGAAGAATGAGTGCTCGGCGGCCAGCACCGAGAACGCGGCGAACCCCGCGGGCTGGTAGGCGGGCGCGCCGGTGCCGCCGTGTTGGCTGAGTGGCAGGTCGACGTCCTGGCATGCGGCCCAGATCGGGTCGAGGGCGGGGTCGAAGAAGAATTTGGATCCGGGATACAGCGGAGGCATCAGTATTCCGACCAGGCCCTGCTCCTTCGCCCAGTGGACGTCCCGCACCGCTTGGTCGACGTCGTCGAACGACACGAGTGCCTGACCGTACAAGCGAACGGGCACCTCGGAGCAGAAGTCGACGACCCAGCGGTTGAAGGCCATGTTCGCCTGTCGGGTCTGCTCCGGGTCCGGCGCGTAGTCGAGCCGACCAGCTGCGAATGGCGTTCCGTTCGAGAACAGGATCTCAGCGACGACACCCTGTCCTTCGAGGTCGGCGACCCGTTGTTTTGCGTCCCACTGGCGGTCCTCCAGCTGGGCGCGCACGAACCCGTCCGGCGTGCCCGAGACGCTCTCGAGCCACGCGTCAAACTCGCCGCGCCACTGCGGGTCGATGTAATCGCGGTAGGCGGTCCGTGGTGCCTTGACATGACCGTCAACCGAGATGATGCCCGTTCGACCCATGACTCTTTCCCCCCTGTATCCAAGCCTCGCAGTAGGCCGCAGCCCAGGTTAGGACGGCAGTTTCGCACCGGCACCGCGACTATTGCCGCAGCGGAAAGCCGTGTCAGGGCCTGCGCCTACGAGGCCAGCGAATGGTGGACCTCGCACGGGCGCCCCTGTATCTCTGTCCGGGCCATCCATGGATCGAAAGTCCAGTTCAGAACCCTTTACCAGGATTCGAGCCGGCAGTCTCCCTCTCACGGCCGGGCCGGGTCGCGCCAGAGATGCCTAGCGTTCAGGCCAGCGGCCGAGGGCGGCCTGGTGCCACGGTCCGCGCGAGGATGCCGAGCGAGGCGCGGAGCGCGCTCTCGGGAATGACCGGGAAAATCCCAGCGTCTTTCCAGTTCTGCTCGATCGACGACCAGTCGTAGTACGAGGTCACGAGCGTGCCCCCTTCCATGGGCTCCAGCTTGTAGCCATACACATGACCAATGTTGAACTGAGTTTCGATCTTCCACGCGATCTCGCGATCCGGCTCGAGGGTCACGATCCTCACGGTGACGTCGTACAGCCCGAGCGGGTGATCGTTGAGCGCCTCGCGGTCCATGTGCACCACGAAGGAGTCGCCGACAGATGTGACCGGATCCCCATCGGCATCCATCAGCATGCCCGAGCTGTCGATGGCGACATGTCCATGTGGATCGGTCAGCACCGCGAAGATCGCTGATGGATCTGCCGCAATTGCCCGTTGGACCTCCATCCGTTCAGCCACGGCTGCGATCATGGCACGCGTTCCATGGGGCGACAGGAGACCTCAACGCTTGGCCTGGGGCGCCGATGGCACTGTCGCCCATGCTCCGGCGGCTCGTCGCTCTTGAGTTCGTCCGCTGTCCGACCCGCAGTCCGGCCTGGCACCGGACGACTTATTGTGATGGCGACCGGGAATCGGAAGCCAACGTCGAAGCAGGAGCACACATTGAGGAAGTTCGGATGGCGGGCCATCGCTCTCACCGTGTCGATGCTTCTCGTCGGGTGCGGGCAATCGTTGGGCGCGAGCGCGTCCACCCGGCCTCCCACGCCGCGCCCCAGGGCCGCTTCGGCACCAAAGCTCGGCGCCGCGCCAACCTCGGACACCTTGACCGCCAGCCTCCAGAGCGCGCCACCGTTCTATGAGGTCCGGACCCGGAGGGTAAAAGGGCTTGGAACGGTCCTAGTAAATGGTCAGGGGTTAACGCTGTACATGTTCGTGCCCGACAAACGGTCGGGTCGGTCGACCTGTTACAAGATGTGCGCCGAGGCCTGGCCCCCGCTCCGGCTTCCCACCGGAGTCACCAAGCCCGTCGCCGGTCGAGGCGTCAAGGCGTCCCTCCTTGGGACGACCCATCGGACCGACGGGACGTTGCAGGTCACCTACAACCGATGGCCGCTTTATCTGTGGGTCGGAGACAGTGAGCCGGGGCAGGCCACCGGCCAGGCCCTCAACAATCTGGGCGGGCTTTGGTACGTGCTCTCACCCAAGGGCAACTTCATCACGACGCCATAACGACAGGGGTCCTCGAGGTCGAGTGAGGTAAAGCCAGCGCGAAAAGGGCTCCAGGCTCATCGTGGACGGCCGTTCCGCTCTCAAGGTGCAAAGGGAAATGGGGGGCAAGAACAAGAAAGCGCCCCGAAGGGCGCTTTCTGCCGGGGCTCCGATCCGACGTTCAAGAGCCCCCGTGCCCTGCCGACCAGGCCGACCAGGCGTATACCGAGTCTGCGCCCGAGCCGATGCGGTGTCAAGGGCGGGTCCTCGGCCGGGCTCAGAAGCTGGTCACCTCCCCTTTTGCCGAGGCGACCCTCGATCCTGAGGAGGCCCCGGCCCCGGAGTTGCCGTGCTCTGTTCGACCTACCGGATCAGTTCCGACTGGATCAGACCTTGCTGAGCTGGCCGCCGAGCACCTGGTCGGCCGCCCACGCGACGAATCCGGCTGAAATCCAGACAAATCCCGATGTGCTGAGGAAGGTGTCGGCTGAGTTCCCCGCGAATGCGATGAGCGCAAAAATGAACATAACGAGGGCTGCGAGGACGAAAAGACGCCGCATTGTGGTCTCCTTTTTTGGTGCACCTTTGGTGCACCGGTTGAGACACTAGGGCTCGCGGGCCGTCGGTTCTCGTGACAAGGATCTCGCTCGACCATCCTCGGACACCCACTGTTCACCAACGCGGCGGTCAGGCACCACCGAACGGCATCATCGGCCGAGCAACTGGCCGAGTGCGCCGAGCAGGAGCTCGACGTTGCGGGGACGGGCCGTGTGACCCATGCACCCGATGCGCCAGACCGTTCCCGCCATCGGTCCGACACCCGCACCGATCTCGATGCCAAAGCGCTCGAGCAGGGCGGTGCGCACGTCGGCCTCGCTGGCACCGGTTGGGAGATCATCGGGCACCCGCACGGTGGTGAGCTGGGGAAGGCGGCATTGCGGCGGTGCGACCAATTCGAGGCCGAGCTTCTCGAGTCCGTCTTGGAGCAGCCGTCCGCACGACTCGTGGCGGGCCCACGACTCGATCAGCCCCTCGTCGAGCAGTGCACCGAGCCCGGCGTGCAACGCGAAGATCATCGCGACGGGGGCAGTGTGATGGTACGTGCGGCCGGCCCGGCTTTCGACGTAGCGCGAGATCAGTCCGAGGTCGAAGTACCACGACGGGGGCCGCTCAACCAACCGCTCGCGGGCGCGATCGGACACCGTGAGCGGAGCCAGGCCGGGCGGGACCCCGAGGCACTTTTGCGTCCCGCTGTAGGCCAGGTCGGCACCCCACCCGTCCACCTCGACCGGAATGCCGCCGAGGGAGGTGACGGTGTCGACCAGGAGGAGGGCGTCCCCCTTGCCCGCGCCGAGCGGTGCGATCTCATTGCGGACCCCGGTGGAGGTTTCTGCGTGCACGACGGCGATCACCGAGGGGGACGGGTGCGCACCGAGCAGCGCATCGGGATCCAACGGCTCGCCCCACGGTGCCTCGACGCGCACCACCTTGGCGCCAGCTCGGCTGGCCACCTCACACAGACGCTCTCCGAAGAGGCCGTTGACCCCGACAACCACCGCTTCGCCGGGCCGGACCACGTTGATCACCGCCGCCTCCATGCCGGCGGAGCCGGTACCGCTCACCGGGAAGGTCAGCGCGTTCTCCGTCTGGAACACCGCACGCAGGCGTTCACAGGTCTCGTCGAGGACCACCAAGAACTCGGGGTCCAGGTGGCCCAGCATGGGCCGGGTGAATGCGGTCACCACCTCGGGGTAGAGGTTCGAGGGGCCGGGACCCATCAGGATGCGGTCGGAGAGCGGCATCGAGGAATTTTACCGGGGTGCGTGCACCGACAACGGGCGACCCGAAACGGGAGCCATGCACCTTTTCTCGCAGTGTGAGGTCGTGACGGACCGGCGCAGGGCACCGGCACCCGGGGCGAAGTAGCTTCACATTCGTGCAGTTCGGCGTCTTCTATGAGCATCAGCTGCCGAGGCCGTGGACCGAGGACGCCGAGTATCGCCTGCTCAACAACAGTCTCGACCAGATCGAGCTGGCCGACAGTCTCGGATACGACTATGCGTGGGAGGTCGAGCACCATTTTTTGGAGGAGTACTCCCACAGCTCGGCACCCGAGGTGTTCCTCGGCGCGGCGAGCCAGCGGACCTCGCGGATCCGCTTGGGTCACGGCATCATCCAGCTGACCACCAACCACCCGGCGCGAGTCGCCGAACGGGTCGCCACGCTTGACCTGGTGTCAAACGGCCGGGTCGAGCTCGGCCTCGGTGAGTCTGCGACCACCACCGAGCTGCACCCCTTTGACCGTCGCTTCCGGGACAAGCGGGCGGTTTGGGAAGACGCGGTCAGAGCCTTGCTCCCGATGTTCTGGAGTGACGCCTGGGAGTACCACGGCGAACACTTCGATTTTCCACTTCGCAACGTCATCCCCAAGCCCCATCAGAAGCCGCATCCACCGTTATGGGTGGCCTGTTCGCAGCTGGAGACCATACGGATGGCCGGGACCCGGGGGATGGGGGCGCTCGGGTTTCAGTTCGTTTCGGCGGAAGCCGCGCAGGCGTGGGTACATGCGTACTACAACGCCTACACGAAGCACCTCGACAAGCTCTGTGACTACGCCACCAACCCGAACATCGCCGTCGTCTCCCAATTCATGTGCGCGCCGACCGACGAAGAAGCGGTGAGCCGAGCCGAGGGCTCGTCCTTCTTCCAGTTCGCCCTCGGCTACTACGGGTCGCACCCGCCCGGAGTGCCCGGTGAGATCAAGCTCTGGGAGGAGTTTCTCGCCTATCGGGAGACCCCGGCTGGACAGAAGGCCCGTCAGGGCGGCCTCATCGGGTCCCCCGAGACCATCCGCGCCCGTCTGCGCAAGTTCGAAGAGTCCAACGTCGATCAGGTGATCCTGCTCAACCAGGCCGGCAAGAACACCCACGAGGACATCTGCTCGTCCCTCCGTCTGTTCGCCGACGAGGTCATGCCCGAGTTCCACGCCCGAGAGGCCGCCCATCAGGAGTGGAAGAGCGCCGTCCTTCGAGGTGACATCGAGATCGAAGAGATCGACACCGAGCCGTTTGTGACGCCACGCCGCGGGTTGTGATCTCTCCGTTGGTCTGAGCCCAGCGCGGCGTCGATACTGTTTCGCCGATGAACGAGTATCTCCGCACCCGCTACGGCGATCCGTGCCACATCTGCGGGTACAGCTGGTCCACCGACCTCGAGGCCTGCCGGCGCATCATCGAGGACGCGTCGACCCGATTCGAAGCACTTCTGTCACAACGAGACGGTACGGAACGACGGGAGGACCTCGAGTGGAACGCTCGTGCCTATGTGGCCCACGTCGCCGACGCGATGTGGATCTGGGCCCAGCGGCTGGCCGGGGCCGCGTTGGATCCTTCAGGGTCGGTCGTGCCCTACGACGAGACCGAGCTCGGTGAGGTTCGTGGGTATGCCGAGATCCCGCTTCGGGCTGCGCTCTGGTCGCTCGAACGGGCGACGGGCGACTGGGAGGCGGCCGACCGCCTCGCTGAGCACGGCGGTGCCGTGCTCAGCCACCCCGAGCAAGGACCGCTCGACGTCGAGGAGGTTCGGCGAATCCTGGCCCACGAGGTCGAACATCACGCTCTTGACGTGTCGAGCATCGTCGCTTGATGCGTCGGACTCCCCAGGGAACGGGGCGCCCGGTCAGCGGGGCAGCGCGTTCTGCGCCACCGCCGCGCCCGACAGCACCTTGTGCTCGGCCGACGTCATCGGGGGGGCCGGGGTGGTGGTCTCGGTCGACGAGCTGGTGGAGGCCGGGACGTCGGTGGTGAGCCCGACCGCCTCCACGATGTCGCCGACCTGCCAATAGATCTCGTAGGTGGAGCCGCCGCTGCTGCGCTCGATGGCCGAAGACCCCAGTTGCTTGGGCGGGGAGCCCGAGGTCTTCGAGGTTCCCGTCTTGGCCCCGGCCAGCAGCGCCGCGGCGGCCTTCGCGGTCGTGCACGCGACCAGCTCCGACACCAGGCCCTCTCGGCCCGAGCTGGATTCGTAGGCCACCTCGGCGGCGTTCGGACAGGTCTTCTGGCCGGTCTTGGTGGTCGTCGTGACCTTCTCGGCGACCTTGGGAAAGCCAGCCCCCTTGAAGTACGAGGACGGCAGCAACCCGTTGGTGAGCGTCTTGGGCGCCGCCGCCGTGCTCGCCCCGGCGTTCGTCGCAGCCGCCCACGTCAAGGGGAGCACGACCGCCACGACCAGGGCGGGCAGGAGCTTTCGGTTGATTACCAGGCTGTGCTCCGAATCAGATCGGCTTCCAACAGACAGGTTGCCACGGAATTCTGACCCCGATGGACGCCGGTCGTGCCTGGTGGCCCGGTTTGGGCTGGGTAGGACCGGGGCTGGTCCAGAGCGACCTCGCCGGCGCCCGAGCCGGCGGCCCCCCTTCCCGGCTCTAGAGTGTCGCCTCTGATGCGTCGCCCCGAAGAGTTGACCTTCGTGGTCCGTTGCACCTTCCCCGACACGGTGACCGATCCGAGCCGCCCCCCGTGGGTTCCATGAGCGGACGGATCCGGCTGCTCAGCGCGGTCGCGATCGTCGTCCTGGGTGCGGTCGGCTACGCGTTGTTCGGCACTGCGAGTGCCGTCGACGGGAGCCGCATGGCCCGCTTGGTGCTCTCCAAGCCGGGGCTCGCTCACTTCAAGTCGAAGCCGTTCGAATCGACCTTCGAACCCCCCGCCAGCAGCTCCTCGTCGGTGATCAAGCAGGCCGGCGTCAGCGACCCAGACCGGACGGGCGTCTACCAGGTGGCCTGGCGGACCGGCTCTCCGGTCAGTGAGGCCGGTCTCATGGTCGAGCTCCTACCCTCGGCGGCCCGGGCCAGCGCGGCGCAGAACCAGCTGGAGGACCAGTACACCAATACGAAGAAACTGAGCGCCGAGGAACTCACCTTGACCGGGAAGTTCACGGTGTCGGGCCTCCCGACCGCCTTCGCCCGGACCTATGCACAGAAGTCCTCATCGACCACATCGACCAGCTCGGCGAAGCTCTACCTCGTGGTCTTCCGGGTCAATCGGGTGGTCGTCTTCGAGCTGACCGATACCTCGGGCACGGCCATCAACGAGACCGCCGCGGGCTCGATCGCACGCGCCGAAGCGAACCTGCTCGACCAGAGAGAACCCGGTTTCGTGCTCACCCACCAGGTCCGGCCGATTGGGCGGGCGCTGTTGTTCGGTCTGGTGACCCTGGCACTGGCCGGGGGAATCGTGCTCTTTCCGAGGGCTCGCCGGTTGATCACGCAACGCCGGGAGCGCCAGGAGGAGCGGGCCCGCCTGCGGGCACAGCGCCACGTGCGCTCGCGGGGCGCCAAGGTCATGCAGCGAAAGCGCGTGCCGGCCTGGCAGCAACGCCAGACGACCGGCCGGCGCCGGTCGGGAAGCTAGCCCCGGGTCCCAGCCGGCCCCCCCCACGTGCTGGCACCCGATGCGGCCCGGAGTGCCTTCTTGGCTCGGCCCGATCTCGGGGCCATTGCCCGTGAGAGACTTGGGGCCAGTTGATCGAGGTGAGGTGGTCAATGGGCGCGATTGCACGTCACCGAACGGCGGTGGCCAACGTGGTGGCGCTCGTCGTGCCGCTCGGGGTGGCCGCCGCCCTGGTCCCGTTCCGGTCGAGCTTCGCCGACACGGCCTCGGCCCTCGTGCTCGTGGCGGTGGTGGTCGGCGTGGCCGTGATCGGCAACCGGACGGCCGGATTCCTGGCCACGGTGTCGTCCACCCTGTGGTTCGACTTCTTCCTCACCCGCCCCTACGAGCGATTGGCCATCACCCATCGGCCCGACATCGAGACTGCGGTGAGCCTGTTCGTGGTGGGCATCGTCGTGACCGAGCTGGCCGCCCGCAGCCGGCACCATCAGGAAGCCGCCCACGAGGAGTCCGACTACGTCGGCCTCATCTACGGCGTCTCGGAGCTGGCCTCTTCGGGTGCGCCGGCCCTCGAGGTGATCGAGCGGGTGCGGACCGAGCTGGTCGAGCTCCTGCACCTTCGGTCGTGCCGCTACGAGCCCGGTCCGGCCGAACGCTCGAGGATGCGATTGGAGCGCAACGGCCACGTCATCATCGGGGGCAAGCTGTGGGGCGTCCACGAGATGGGCCTGCCGGGTCCCGAGCTGGAGCTCCTGGTCCAGGCCCGCGGGCACACCCTGGGTCGCTTCGTGCTCAGGCCGACCCCGGGGTTGCCGGTGTCGTTCCAGCGACGGATCGTCGCGGTGGCCATCACCGATCAGGTCGGGGCGGCCCTGCGGCCGCAGTTCCGATCGGTGTAGGGGGCCCCGCCACCCGGGGGCTCACGCCCGTCTTCGGTGCATCATGGGGAGATGGGAGCCGTTCCGGATCGAGTGCCGCTCGGGTCCTGGCCGACCCCGGTCGAGCGGGCCCCTCGACTGGCCGAGCGGCTGGGCCTGGATCCGGCCTGCCTGTGGATCAAGCGAGACGACCTGACCGGTCTCGGGGCCGGCGGCAACAAGGTGCGAAAGCTCGAGTACCTGTGTGCCGCCGCGCTCGAATCGGGTGCCACCCTGCTCATCACGAGTGGGGGGGCGCAGAGCAACCACGCCCGCCTCACCGCGGCGGCGGCCTGCCGGCTCGGCCTGGACTGCGTGGTCGTCTTGGCCGGCGAGCGGCCACCGGTGCCGAGCGGGAACCTGGCCCTCGAGGAGATGATGGGAACCCGGGTCATCTGGGCCGGCCCGGTGGGCGACGACGAGCTGGACCGGCAGGTCGAGGTCGTGGCCGGTGAGCTGCGACGAAGCGGACGGTGCGTGGAGGTCATCCCCCTGGGCGGCTCCAACGCGTTGGGCGCCCGCGGCTACCTCGACTGCGGGAACGAGCTCGTCGACCAGGTCCCCGATCTTCGCCATGTCGTCGTGGCGGTCGGATCGGGGGGGACCATGGCCGGCCTGGTGGCGGCGTTGGGGTCGGATCGGGTCCTCGGGATCGACGCCGGGGCGGTCCCCGACCCCGAGGCGCGGGTGCGGTCGATGCTCGACGAGCTGTCGGCGCAGGGGGCGGCCGCACCGGCCCGGACCGGCGGTCCGCTGCGCCTGCGGGACGACCAGGTCGGGCCCGGCTACACGATCCTGACGCCCGAGGCGCGCGACGCCCTGATCGATGCGGCCCAGCTGGAGGGCATCTTCCTCGATCCCGTCTACACCGCCAAGGCCCTGAGCGGCCTGGCCGCCGCGGTGCGAGACGGCAGCATCGGCCACGACGAACCGACCGTGTTCGTGCACACCGGCGGTCTGCCCGGTCTGTTCGGCCATGCGTTCCTGCGCGACCCGCACGGTGTCCCGGCGGACCAGGGAGGACGGGCTAGCGGCGGCGACTGACCTCGAGGGCCCGGTCGCGCGGGGGAGCGGACGACACCAGCTCCTCGAGAAGGCGCATCGAGACCTCGGCCACCTCTTGGACCGCCCTGTCGAAGGCGGCCAGGTTGGCCTGGGACGGCTTGGTCGTCCCGCTGATCTTGCGCACGAACTGGCGCGCCGAGTCGAAGACCTCCTCGGTGGTGACCGGGGGATCGATGTTGTACAGGCGATGGATGCTTCGGCACATGCGGCCAGCTTACGGTCAGTCCAGCGCGACGATCACCGCGCAGTTGTCGATCGGGGAGCCCCCGGCGTAGCGCATGGTCTCGCCGGCCACGCCGGGCCTTTGCTGCAGCCGATAGTCGAAGAGCACCGGTTCGTCGATGTTGCCTGCCGCCGTGTTCTGTCCGATGAGATGCCATCCGCCGGTGTACGTGAACCGTTCGCCGTTGGGGGCATCCCCGCCGTTGGTGAACGCCGCCAGCACCAGGTCGGGTCGACCGGTCGTCCATTCGTCGGTGGACACCGTGCTTTTGGTGCTATCGGTGCCGACGGTCGGGCCGCTCGTCGATCCGCCGGTCACGTCCACCGAGACCTTCATGGGCACGCCGCTCAGCTCGGCCAACACCACGGTCACATCGCTGGCCGTCCCTCGCGGCACATCGGCCACGGCCAGCGAGAGCAGTCCTCCCGGGTTGTCCGGGTACAGGTAGATCGCGCTCTGGAGCCCCCCGGTCGCGTAGCCGCCCGTGCCGCCGTCGGCGGTGTTGCCACCGATGACGTCGCGCCCGGGCGTCCAGTGGGGGAGAAGCATCTCGGGCTGGGTCATACCGCTGGTCTGCACCCCGTCGATGACCGCCGCCACCAGCAGGTCCCCGGCCGTGGTCGGGTGGTCGAAGCGTGCATGGACGGTGAGCGGCCCCTCGACGCCGATGTCGGGCCCCCCGGCCACCGCGGTCTCTCGTTCCTGCACCACCCGCGGATGCCACGCACCCCCGGAGGACGAGAGGGTGGCAGCCAAGCGGGCCCGTGCGGCCAGGGCCGGCGATGACCACGGGACCGGGCTGAGCGACAGCAGGACCACCGCCGAAAAAAGGAGCGCCCGTCTCAGCCGGGGACCCCGTCGACGTCCGCCGGGTCGGGTGCCGCGTCGGCCGCCGCGGCGGCCCGGCGACCCAGGGTGCGTCGGGTCCAGCCCACGAGCCGGAGCACGCCGCGATCGGGGACCCCTCCGACCGCCACCACCAGGGCGCCCACCGGCCGGCGGTCGGGGTACATCCGCAGCATGGTCTCATTGCCCTCGAAGGTGCAGCTGTCGATCCACTGCACACCGTCGAAGTTGTCGAAGCGATCGAGCACCTCGAGATGGAGCTGGATGCCCGGTGTGTACTTGGCGAAGGCCTCGTCATAGGAGAGCTTGAGCAAGAAGAGCCCGTCGGCGGCCCGCAACCCGAGCTCGATGGCCAAGGTCCGACCGGCCCCTTCCAACGTGTACACGCGCAGGCGGCCCGCCGCCTGGAAGCGGGCGCACATGTCGGTGAACCAGGCCGTCTCGTCGGGGTGCGCCACCAGGGCGATCCCATTCCTCCCCTTGTATCCGGCGCCCTCCATCCTGACGAAGGTGTCGATCACCGCGGGGTCGTCGCTGCGGTCCACAAACCCGATGTCGGCACCGAGGTCCTCGCCCATGCGGCGCCGGAGTCGGCTCACGTTGTGCAGGAACTTGCGGCTGTGAACGGCCCGATAGTCCCCGTCATCGCGCCGGTGGATGATGGGGCGGACCCATGAGTGGTAGTCGTAGGTGGGAAAGCCGAGCTCCTTGGCCGCCGCCCGTATCTGGCTCGACGCGGGCCCCTCGTCGAGCCAGTCAAAGACGACCAGCCCGGCTCCGTGATCACCCGAGCCGTTGCGCAACGCGACCAGCATGGAGCGCATGGCATCGCCACCACGGTCTCGGTCGAGCAACGGGGTGCTGTCGTACTGCATGCGGCGCACCTGGGAGCTGAGCACGGGTCGCCAGAGGCCGCGCCAGCGCCCGAAGCGCTGCACCGGCAGGCATCCGAAGAGCTGTCCGTCCTCTTCGGCCAGAACCAGGAGAATGGCCGGACCGTTGGCCAGGTGCTGCGCCGCCGGGACGATGCAATCGGGCTCGAACAGCGGGTTGGGTTGCCCCGCTCGCTCGGCCAGTGCTCTCCAGCCGGCCTCGTCGTGGTCGGTCAGCTCGCCGACGGTGATGATCCGCCCGTTCACGTCAACTCCGGGCGCACGTCGCCAGACTGGCGACTCTCCAGCCGGCGTCGAGGTGCACGGCGGAGGGTCCGGTCAAAGAGCCGATGGCCAAGCTAGAAAGTGTGGCATACCCCAGCGGACCGGCTGGGTCATCTCCGGCGGACGTGGGCAATGGACACTCGGATTGTGTCGGCACAACAGCTGGTCGACGACGAGGTGCGTTGGCGGGACCTCGCCGCCAACGCGCTCGAGCCCAATCCCGCCCTCGATCCCGATCTTCTGGGTCCCGCCCTCACCCTGACCCACGCACCGGTCGATCTTCGCTTCATCGTCGTGGAGTCCGACGGTCGTCTCGACGCCTGCCTCCCGATGCGCCCGATGGACCGTTGGCTCCGCCTTCCGCGCGGCGCCTTCACCACGCGTCTCGACGACGCTGCGGTCCCGGTCCTGCCGATCCTGGCCACGCCGCTCGTGCGGACCGAGCGCGGCGAGCAAGCCGTCGACACGCTCCTGGCCGCCTCGGTGGCCGAGGCCGCCCACGCAACGATCGGACTGCTCGCCTTCGAGCGGCTGAACGAGGGTCCGGTGGCCGCGATGATCGCCGAGGCGTGCCGCACGCGACGGCTCCCCACCTACTCCTACGAGCACTGGGAACGACCGGTCCTGCGACGCCGGGGGAACCCCGCCGAATGGTCGGCCGGCATCAGCCCGCAGCGACTCCGGGATCTGGGCAAGAAGCGTCGCCGCCTGGAGCGGGCGGCCGGAGAGGTCCGGGTCGTCGATCGTGGTGACAGAGACACGGCAATCGATGACCTCCTGGCGATGCAGGCGACCGGTTGGAAGGCCGCCGCCGGCACGGCCGTGGTCTCGGACCCGGCCAAGACGGCCTTCTTGCGGGAGTCCTCGGCCCGATTGGCCGCCGCGTCTCGCCTGCATCTCATCACGCTCGAGGCCGGCGGCACGGCGGCTGCGATGTGCTTGGCCGTCGAGTGCGGCAGTCGCCTGTTCCTCTTGCACATCGATTTTGATCCGGAGTTCGCGCCGTTCAGTCCGGGGGCCCAACTCGAGGCGGCGTTGCCCGAGTTCTTCCACGCTTCGACGACGTCGGACATGATGGACCCGGTCTGTGCGCCGTCCAACGCGTTTCACGCGCACTTTCTGCCCGACCGCTTGGCGGTGTTCTCGTGTGCCGTGGCCATCGGAGGGGTGGCCGATCGTTCGGTGGTTCGCGCCGCCCCCTATCTGTTCGAGGCCCGACATCCGGTCCGCGCCCTGAAGCAGAGATGGTCCTCGGGGGGGCCGAGACAGGAGAGCCGGATCGGCGAGGAGGCCGAGGCCGCGTCGTAGTGGCACGATGGCCGAACACACCGCGCGCGGTGCATGAGTCCGGGGCCCGGATTCCGATCTCTTCAAATCAGGCCGGCTCGGAGCGAACCGCGCCGACGCGCTCGGGCGTGAAGTGGGCCACCAGGTGGTCGGTCATCCGGCGGGTGACTTCGAGGCGCTGCCACGCCGGCATGAGCGCGTGGTCGAGGTCGTCGATGACGTCGATGCGGACCGTGCCTGCCCCGGCCCCGACGTCGGTGGTCTCTCGGGCCGAATCGAAGGGGCGGGCCTCGTCCACCCCACAGATCGCCAGCACCTCGACGCCGTCGGAGCGGAGCTGGCCCAACCAGTTCGCTGGGTCGCGATGACGGTGGAGGAGGTGCGCAACCCGCCAGGCCAGCTTGCGCAGGCGACGTCGGAGCGGCGCCACGGGCAGCCACCGATAGACCTGCACGAGGCTGGTGGTGGGCCGGCAGATGCGGCGGCGCGGATCCATGGATCCCGAGGCCAGCTCGGGCGGATCGAAGTGCAGGATCGGGTTGAGGGCGTAGACGGCCCGGGGCGCCTGCAGGAGCGCGCTCTCGAGGGCCTGGTAGGCACCCGAGCACAGGCCGACCAAGATGACGTTCGTTGGGTCGTCCGGCTCCAGCGCCGCCGCCGCGTCGGCCACGTCGTCGAAGGCCTCCGGCGCCCGAACCACGCCGGCCTCTCGCCCCGGTCGGGCCGGACTGTCGCCCAACCCGCTCTCGTCCAACCGCACGCAGCGGAACCCGGCCGCAGCCCACCGGCGCGACAGGTCCACCCACAGCCGGTTCGGTCCGACGTGCCAGTCGTTGCCGCTGTTCAACATGAGGACGGTCGGCGAATCGGTCTCACCCTCGGGATCGGTGGCGATGGCGAAGAGACCGGCTGGACCCAACCGGAGGATCCGCTCGGAGAGGAGGGACCCGTCATGGGGCACGCGGGCCGAGCTCGTCGCCGGCACCGAGATCGCGCTCGGCACGCCATCGTCGGTGCGCAACCACGAGACGATGCGCCCGATCGTCTGGTGGGGGATCTGGTGGTGCAGCGGTTCCACCTCGAGCAGCTGCGCCTGGCCGACCGCCACGTCTTCTTGCACCGGGGCGGCGAGGGTGGCCGCCCAGTCGGTCGCGGCCGGTCGGCCCTCCCGGGTCAGCAGCAGCACCCGGGCGGGCGCGACCACCTCGGCCGGGATGGCCAGTGACCCGAGGTCGGCCACCGTGTCCGCGCCGAAGACGAAGCCGGGCAGCTCGGTGTCGTCGCCGGGATCCCGGTGGACGTCACTGCGCAACGATTGGAGCGCCGCCTGTTCGCGCACGAACGTGCGGGCCGACGGGCAGGGATCCCACAGCACCACGCCGTCGATCGACCCGAGGCGGGCCGCCTCGACCGCCGCCAGCAGCCCGCCGACCCGCATGCCGATCAACGAGACATCTTGGGGACCGCAGGCCCGGGCGAGCTCGACCGCGTGGGCGATGCTGGTCAGCCAGGACTCGACCCGGTGGGGGTCCCGGTCGCCGCCGGCCGAGTCGCCGGTCCCGTCGTAGTCGAAGCGGATCGCCAGCAGGCCGACCCCGGCCAGTGCCTCGGCCAGGAGCCGGTAACAGGACTGGGTGCTCACCAGCTCGCGGGCCAGCGGGGGACACAGCACCACGGCGCCGCGCGCCCGGCCGTCGTCGGGGACGTGCACCCAGCCGAACAGCGGGCGCTCGGAGGGGCCGAACCAGAGCGGGGTGGCGGTCATGGCGCGGTCCTAAGGCCGGAGGAGGAGGGAACCCTCCCAGTTTACGGCCCGCACCCTCGCGACCGGGGGTTTTTCCGCCCCACCCGGGCGAAGGGGCACGACCCGGGTCGTGCCCGGGGGGAGGTGGAACCACGAGTCGTCGGGCCGGTATCCGGGGGCCTCGATCGAGACCCACTGGGCCAGCCGGCGGGTCGTGACCTCGACGCTCCAACCCTCGGCACCTCCTCGGTGGGCCACCGTGGCGGCCAGCCCGAGGTCGGGTTCCCGGGGCCGTCCCTGGCCGCCCACCAGGTGGACCGCCTGGGAGAGGAGCGACCCGTCGAGGTCGAACAGGGAGGCCGCCACCACGTCGTAGGCGGGCGGGCCGAAACGGTAGGCGTAGGTGATGTCTCGGAACCCCCCGAGCAGGGTCTCCGCGTCCAATACGACCGAGCCTCGCGCCCCGATCTTGATCGACTGCTCGCCGGAGTCGACCAGCCGTTCGCCGCCCGCGTAGAGCGCCACGGCCACGGTCGCCCCGACCTCCTCGGCGGTGTCGTTCACGACGTGCAGCGCCAAACCGTTCAGCCCTTCGTCGCTCAGGAGCAGCGCCACCGGTTGGGAGACCCGGCGCAGCGCGTACCAGGTCGACTTGGGCACCCCCAGCGCGTCGACGAGCCCCCATCCCGGGCCGGGCTCGAAGTCGGCCAGGGCCACGATCAACCCGCCGTCGCACGACGAACCGGGCCGTCGCCACTCGGTGAAGACGGCCGTCACCATCTCGGCGTTGGTGGCCCGGCGCAGCTCGAGCATCCGCTCGGGATCGGTGTAGCGGACCATCAGTGGGTCGATCACGAACAGCTGGCCCGCGTAGTAGGCCCCCACGTCTTCCATGTCCCACGACCGGCCGGCGTCGCGATAGACGGTGGCCTTCCACCGGGGGTCGTGGCCCGAGCCGAGCGGGCCACCGCACGCGTCGTCGACCGTGGCCGGCTCGGGCGGCGTCGCCAACAGCAGGCACTCGGCGGCGAACCGGACCTCCGAGCGCCGGGGGTCGTCCAACGGCCGCAGGTAGCCGCCGACGCCGAAGTACTGGCTCACCCCCTCGTTCATGCGGAAGGGGAAGGAGTCCCCGGTCGGGTTGGACCGCACGTAGGGCACCCCGGGGGCGAGCCGACCGGCCAGGGTCGGCACCACCTCGTCGAAGAACGGGGTCGCGTACCGGTCCTGGGCGAGCCCCTGCATCGCCGCGATCTCCTCGACCTCCTGGTTCCCGCAGACCACGGCCAGGCTCGGGTGCGCGGCGGCCTCGGTGAGGGCCTCGGCCACCTCGGCGGTGGCCTCGGCCACCCAGGCCTCGTCGTCGGGCGGGTCGGTGAACGCGAACATGCAGTCCTGCCAGACCAAGATGCCCAGCTCGTCACAGAGGTCGTAGAAGCGCCGGTCCGCATAGGTCGTGGTCGCCGGGACTCGCAGCATGTTGAGGTTGGCCTCCCGGGCCAGCCCGACCAACCGGCGCAGCCGGTCGTCGCTCGGCGCCAACGTGACCGGGTCGGGCGGCATCCAGGCCGCGCCCCGGCAGAAGATTGGTTGGCCGTTGACCACCAGGCCGAACGCGCCCCCGTCTCGGTCCACCTCGACCGTGCGGAACCCGACCGACCCGAGCGAGCAGGTCTCCCCATCGATCTCGGCAGTGACCTCGTAGCGGGGCTGGGGGCCGTGGGTGTGCGGCCACCAGCGCTCGACCCCGCCGATCCGCAGACTGGCCGTGGCCACCGACCCGTCCCCCTCCGGCGCGAAGTGCAGCGGGGCCTCGTCGGCCCCGGCCGAGACCCGCCCGACCGCTCCGGCCGCGGGACCCGAGACGGCCAGCGTCACCTCGACGACGCCGTCCTGGCCATCGCAACTGGCGACCAGGTGTTGGGAGACGATCTGGTGGCCGTCGATCGGCACCACGCGCACCGGACGCCACGGTCCGACCGGCAACGGGACCGGGGTCCAGCCGGGCACCCGGCCGAGCAGGCTGGTCCGGAGCCACCGGATCGACTGGTCGGTGACCATGACCGTCTTCCAACGCGGCCGGCTGCGTCGGGTGGCCAACAGGGGGCCGAGGGCGGCACAGCGGATCACCAGCTCGTTGCCGACCGCCAGCGGTGCCACCTCGGCCCGCACGGTCCTGAACATGTTCTCGCCGTGGGCGACCGGCTCGCCGTTCAGGTAGACGTCGGCGACGCTGGCCACCCCCTCCAAGGTGAGGAGGCATGCCCGGTCCTCGGCGTGGGCGTCGAACTGGCACCGGAACCACCAGTCCTCGCCGTCGTACTGGCGCCGGACCGCTTCGAGGCCGGCCGCGGCCAGCGCGCCGGCGGCGGTGCCCGGGACGGTGGCCGGCCACCACGTCGAT
>Ga0302325_10002316_pt1 | contig 46422 bp, 43 predicted proteins | sample Palsa_T0_2_FD_201948 | JGI IMG/M metagenome (GOLD analysis project Ga0302325, IMG submission 201948) | Peat permafrost microbial communities from Stordalen Mire near Abisko, Sweden - Palsa_T0_2 | ecosystem: Environmental > Terrestrial > Soil > Palsa > Peat permafrost | place: Sweden: Abisko...
GAGCGCGAGCCGACGTGAGAATCCGCTATGCCGGCCCGGTCGGATTCCTTGCCGCCAAGGCCGACGCGCTCGCAGGTCGCGATGACTCCAAGGATGGCTATGACGTGTCCTGGTGGTGTCTGAACGCCAAACCCTCCAGCGCGGAGGTGGCCGCCTTGGTTACCGAACGGCCCGCCTTCAATCAGGCGCTCTTTCAAGAGAGCGTGGCACAACTACACGCTGCGTTTCGCGCTCCCGACTACCCTGGACCGGACGGCTACGCCCGGGAAAAGCACCCCGATCTTCAGCCTGGCGACGAAGAGTACGAGCAAGCGCGTAACGCCGCGTACACCGTCGTTGCAAAGGTCATCGAGATCCTCAAGAAACATCTCTGGTAGCACCGCCGCTTGCCTGAGCCACGCACCGGACATACGCTCGCGCAAGCGAACGGCACTTGGCTATGCGGCCAATATGTCGTTAAGCACCCTCTCCATGTTCTCAGGCCGGCGCCTTGCTCTGCGGCCGAACGCCAGACGAACCCGACAGATGAGCTCGGAGCGCAAGAGCGGAAGCGCACGGAGAATGTTCCCGGCCTACCGCTTGTCGCCAAAGGAAGGCACGTCGTCGGCGAGTCGCAGACGGTTGATCGCGAGGCACTCGATCAGCAACTGGAGCGTCTGCGCCGACCAATGGCTGGAACGAACAAGTCCCGCCCGTAGATGATGGCCTGGCGTGATTGACTGAGAGACGAAGATGGTTCACGTTGAGTTCTGGCGTCCGGGCAGCGAGATCGGCCGATCCGCATGTGTCGCCACGCTCACGCAGGAAGGGCCCCAGCAACCTCAGATCGCGGGTCCTGAGCCGCAGGTTGTCGATCTCGAGCGCGTGGTGCTCAGTGTCCGCGCCGGCAAGGCGATCGGTTGGCAGGACCATCCGGAAGAGTGGGCGCGGAGCCTGACCGGCTCGTACCGCTCGGCGTACCTGCTCGCCGAGCTCGCCCACGACGATGATTCCGGCCAGTTGGAGATCGGCCAGCACGATCCTGATGAGCAACGCCTCGTCGTCCGGCGAGGGGAGAACCGGGACCCCGAGAATGTTTAGGCCCATGCAGCCACCCGTGGGCCTAAACCCAGCCAGATTGAGCCCAAATCAGCCGGTTTCCACGGATCGACTCGGGACCTAGATACCACGAATTTGCAGGTAAAACGGTCCAAATTCGCCGGGGCGACCTGGCTATTCACACGCGAGAGGTCGCAGGTTCGAAACCCGCCGCGCCCATGGGCCTGACGGCCCCGTCGGGCGGACCCTCGGGGCACCGTTCAGCCAGTCGCGTCGGCCGTGTGTGCCCGCGAACCGATCCCGACGACTGTCAGCCGCTCTGGTCTGCTGAAGATCACCGCCGAATGACAACCTTCTGGCGCGGCATCTACCGGCGCTAGCAGTTGGCGCATGACGGCGAAGGAGAAGCTACGTGCGCGTGTCGAGGACCTGAGCGAGCAGGAGGCCGAGGCCACCCTCGATTTCATCGCCTCCCGTGGGGAGAGCTTCGCCGACTGGCTTGACGCTCGGCCCGAGGACGACGAGCCGCTGAGCGCCGAGGACCAAGCGGCACTCGCTGAGAGCGACGCCGACGTCGCCGCTGGACGTACCGTCTCCTCGACGTGAGACGGCTCACGGGCAGCGAACACTTCCGCCTGCGTGTCGGTGGCTGGCGCGTGATCTTCGACTACGACCGCGAGACGGAGACCGTGCTCGTCCGGCGCGTGCTTCCGCGCGGTCGGGCATACGAGCGGTAGGCAAGCGCCCCGCCCGTGGCTGGCGCGACCCGCCATACCGAGCGCCCGGACGCCCACGCAGCAACAATCCGCGGCGTGACCACTGCTATGAGCGTCCGACGGCTGTGGGCAACACTAGGCGGTCGGGATCGCGATCAGGCTGTTGTAGTTGGCCGACCCGTTGGCGACCGCCACAGTGCACTGAACGCTCAACACGGTGGGCGACGTCGTCGCGGTGATCACCGCCTGCAGCGCGGCTGGTACGGCGGCAAGCGCGGGTAGCGTCTTCATCGCGGCCTGGTCGACGGTGGTGGCGCCCGACTTGAGAAGACATTCGACACTGTCGCCAGCGCCCGTCTGTGAGAGCTCCGTCTTTGCCATGACGACGTATTTGCCCATCGGAACGGCCAGTTCGACGACGGTCGTGGGCGGGGCGCCGGTCGGGAGGGCAGTCAGGCCCTGAGTGGCAGACAGCGGCGCAATCGTCCCGTTGGTGCCATTCGTCCCGTTGGTGCCACTCGCTCCATTGGTCCCATTTTCGCCCTTGGCCCCATTGACCCCATTGGTACCGTCGATGCCGTTGGTGCCATTGGCACCGTTCGGTCCGTTCGCACCGTTGGCGCCATTGCTGCCCTTGGCTCCTTCGTTGCCGTTCGCACCGTTGGCGCCATTGCTGCCCTTGGCTCCTTCGTTGCCATTTGCACCGTTGGTGCCATTGCTGCCCTTGGCTCCTTCGTTGCCGTTCGCACCGTTGGCGCCATTGCTGCCCCTCGCCCCTTCGTTGCCATTTGCGCCGTTGGGCCCGTTGGCGCCGTTGATCCCGCTGGCACCAGGGGTCCCTGTCGCTCCGGTCGATCCAACGTTCCCCTTGGCGCCGACGGCACCCTGGGCCCGTCCGAACAACGCCCGCGTGCTCGCACTGAGATCTCTGGGTTCTACGGCGCCGCCCCTGATAGCCCTGCTGGTTACCGCGCCAGGGGCGATGTCGCCAGCTTGAATCAGACCGCTTGCGGCGACCGCAGATCCGCCGAGCACGATGAACAGCGCCGTGCCGGCGAGGACACTCGACGGAGTCAGCCGCCACCAGCGCTTCCGGTTTTCATGGGTTCTGGTTGCACGTTTGAGCATGAGTACCGCTCCTTTGGCTGACCGCCTGGCTGGAGCGGTGGTGGGCAGCGTGAGCTGGCGCTCTCGCTATTGGTGCCATCGACTGGTCGGCGGTGGCACGTGAGCGCCTCGCTACGTGCGGACAAAAGGCCTGCGGGGTGCCAACGAGCGGCTCGCGCGCGGGATACTGGTAGGCGATGTCGCAGCAGAACGTGGAAGTCGCGCGCCAGGCGTACGACGCCTACAACCGTGAGGGAATCAACGGAATCCTCGAATACCTCGATCCCGATGTCGAGTGGCGAAATCCGGCTGATGCGCCAATCGCCGGCCTCTTCGTCGGACATGCGGGCGTCGTTGAATGGCAACGCCTGACGGACGAAGTATGGGACGAGGTGCACCTCGAGCCTGTGCGGATCAACGAGCTTCCAGACGGACGAGTCCTCGCAATCGTCCGTCTCCGGTTTCGCGCGAGGGCCCACGAGATCGACATGGAGGTCCCCTTTGCGCACCTGATCACCATCCGCGGCGGCAAGGCCACCGCGCTCAGCATGTACACCAGCGAGGCTGCAGCTCTCGAAGCCGCTGGGCTCGCCGAGTAAACGGACCCACCGCCTAACTCAGCCCAGCATCTGACCTGCTGCTCAGATCAGGGCAGATCGGCGCTCTCCTCGGCGATGGCCTCGTTCAGCGCCCGGGCGAACGATCTGGGCAGGAAGTCGAACAACGCCATTCCCGACGGATCGGTGACGGTCGTATCGGTGGAGAGCCCCTCGATCAACGGTCTCGCGACACCCGCGTCAACAGGTGTGATGAGTCCGATCCAATGCGAGGAGAGCCACGGCGTCAGCAGCGGTACCGGGATCCGTGGGCGACGGCGCAGTCCAAGCGCGTCGGCCATCTCATCGAGCATCCGTCCGTATGTGAGTATCTCCGCCGACCCGATCTGGATTTCGCGGGAGCGCGTCTGCGGAATTTGAGGAGCCTGGACGAGATAGCGCAACACATCGCCGATACCGATCGCCTGGGTGGGTGTGGACAGCCACGCCGGTGCGAGCATCACCGGCAGGCGTTCGACCAGCGCGCGCAGCGTTCGGTAGCTCTCGGAGCCCGCGCCCACCACCATGCCGGCACGAAACCACGTCAACGGTGGTCCCTCATCGCGCAGGATCTCTCCGACGCGCAGACGCGAACGCAGATGCTGGGAGGCGGGACGATCGCCGAGACCGCCGAGGTAGACGACCTGCTCAATGCCGGCGTCGAGCGCGAAGCGGGCAAAGTTGGCGGCTGCTTCGACGTCGCGCTGCTCGTAGTCGCCATCACCCCCGCGACCCATCGAGTGAACAAGGTAGTAGGCCGTCGTGTAAGCGTCACCGATGGCGCTCAGGGAGCCTGGGTCGAGCATGTCGGCACGGTGTACGGTGACTTGCTCGAAGTTGACCCGGCTCGGGTCACGCACCACGCATCCCACAGACTCGCCGCGCACGTGCAGTGCGCGCACCAGCCGACTACCTACGTAACCAGAGGCTCCTGTGACGAGCGCGCGGGCCATACAGAACAAACGAGCATACGCCGCTTGACCGGCCCGGGCACGACATCAGAATACGCCCCGCTCCCGCATTCTCAGACGATCCGCTCCACGCGGTGCTCGACGGCGTGCTCGAGCTCGTCCAGGCGCCGCAGCCGGGGCGACTTCAACGTGCGGCCGGTGAGGAGGGTGGCCACGGCGCAGGCCAGGAAGCACGCCGCTCCGAGCGCGGTGTTCCAGTTCGCGGCGGCAAGGTCGAGTATGGAGCCGGTCGCGGGAACGACATGGCCGGCGACGGCGGAGATCCCGAAGAAGACGCACCCGAGCAGGTTGATCGAGGGCTCCCACCACCCGGGGCGCCCACGCGCCGGCAGCCAGCCGTGCCGCACCGACGCCCGGTAGGCGATGGCGCCCGAGAGCAGGAAGCAGATCGAGCCGAGCGCGTCGGGCCGCCACACGAGCCTGTTGTACTCGGGGCTGGAGAGCGAGGTTTCCAGGGCGCGATAGGTGGTTGCGTTGAAGAACAGGGTGCCGGCGGACTGAATGGTTGCGGCCCACCAGCCCGCCCGTCCGGCGCCGGGTGAATGGCGGGCGGAGAACGCCAGGGACGTCTGCAGCGCCCCACCGGCGGTGAACAGGATGGAGCCGACGAAGAACGTCCAGGAGTCCGCGGTGTCCCCCACGAGACTGGCGAAGCCGGGAAACGGGCCGACGAGAAAGCACGCCGACCCGGTGGCGAAGAGGAGCGCCATCCGGCGCTCGCGACTCATGGCCGGCCTCTTGTGCACGCTCGCACGGAGGAATCATGCTGACAGCAACGCCGGAATATGCTCTCGGCTTGCCCGACTCGCAAGCCAGACACCTCGCAACCCTGTGGCGCGAGCCCCGGCGGCTGGGCGGCTCGGCGCGGCGGATGCTGCTGCGCGCGCGCTGGGCGCTCGAGGATCGTCGTCTGACGGCCGAGCAGCGGCGCTGCGAGCTCGGCCCGGCGCACGTGCGCTGGCGCGGGAACTCGGCGGGCGAGAACCGGCTGCGCTGGGACGGATGGGACTGGAGCAGCGGCGGCGAGGAGTGGAACGCATCGCTCGAGTGGAAGCGCGCGTTGATCGACGACGTGCTCGACCGGTGGATCCCGCGGGGGGGCGTGATCCTCGAGATCGGACCTGGCGGCGGGCGCTGGTCGGAGCCGCTGCTGGAGCGCGCGTCCCGGTTGGTCCTGGTGGACGTGAGCGAGCGCCCGCTGGAGCTCTGCCGCGAGCGCTTCGCGGGCGCGGGGGACGTCGAGCTCGTGCTCTCCACGGGCGCGGAGCTCCCGGGCGTGGCCGACGGATCGGTTGACGCGGTGTGGTCGTTCGACGTGTTCGTGCACATCGCGCCGGTCGACCAGGCGAGCTACCTCGCCGAGATCGCCCGCGTGCTGAGAGCGGGCGGCGTGGCGGTCATCCACCACGCGGACGGACGCAATCGCGGCGTCCGTCCGTCTCGCCAGGGCTGGCGCTCACCGATGTCTCGCGGGCTGTTCGCTTCGCTGGCCAGCCGCAGCGGCCTCGTGGTCGAGACCCAGATCGACTCCTGGGGCCCGGACGGGCGCTATGACCTCAGTGCGTACGCGGACGTGATCACCGTGTGCAGGGCCGCCTGAGCTCACTCGGCTGCGGACAGCGCCGAGAGCGCACGCGCGCGCGAGTGATGCAGCCCGATCAGACCGTCGATGCCGGCGATCTCGAAGATCCGCTGCACCCGCTGGTTCTCGTCCGCGCACACCACCGCCAGCGAGCCCTCGCCGAGCTCGTGCAATCTCAGAACGGCGCCGACGAGCACGCCGATGGCCGTGGAGTCGATGAAGCTCACGGGCGACAGGTCGAGCACCAGCCGCCGCCCGCCCGCGTCGATGCAGTCGTCGATGCACCGCCTGAGCTGCGGGCTGGCCGCGTGGTCGATCTCGCCGCCGGCGACGAGCACGGCGACATCGTCGCCGAAGCCCACACCCTCGAGCGTCGTGTCGTCGCTGATGTAGAAAAAGCTCATGCGCTCCTGCAGATGCCACGTGACCAGACAGCCGGCCACTATTCTCGCGCGCGGCGCTCCGCCGGGCGCTCCAGGCTCAGGCTAACTCAATGCTAGGAGCCTTCAAGTCCCGTCGCGGGCGTGCTCCCGGACATTCGTTCTAGGCTGGGCGGGTGCAGTACGCGAATCTGGGAGCAACGGGCGTGCGCGTGTCGCGGGTGTGCCTGGGGATGATGAGCTTCGGCAACGACAGCGATCGCGCGTGGGCGCTCGATGAGGACGCCGCCGAGCCGATCGTACGGGCGGCCGTCGAGGGCGGCGTCACGTTCTTCGACACGGCGGACACCTACTCGAACGGCGCCAGCGAGGTGGCCACGGGGCGCCTGCTCGGCAAGCTCCTCACGCGCGAGGAGATGGTGGTGGCGACCAAGGTGTTCATGCCCATGACCCCCGGGGAGAACGGCGGCGGGCTCTCGCGCAAGCACATCCTGGCCGCGATCGACGCGTCGCTGGAGCGCCTGGGGATGGACTACGTGGACCTCTACCAGATCCACCGCTGGGACCCGCGGACGCCGATCGAGGAGACGATGCAGGCGCTGCACGACGTGGTGCGGGCGGGCAAGGCGCGGTACATCGGCGCGAGCAGCATGTTCGCCTGGCAGTTCGCCAAGGCCCAGCACACGGCGGAGCGTGGCGGGCTGACGCGGTTCGTGTCGATGCAGAACCACTACAACCTGATCTACCGCGAGGAGGAGCGGGAGATGATCCCGCAGTGCCTCGATCAGGGCGTGGGCGTGATTCCCTGGAGCCCGCTCGCGCGGGGCGTGCTCGCCGGCAACCGCACGCGCGCGGGCGAGCGGCTGACCACCCGCGCGGACAGCGACCCGTTCGTCGACTACCTGTACGAGCAGCCCACCGACTTCGACGTGGTCGAGCGGGTGGCCGAGCTCGCGGGTGAGCGCGGAGTGCCACCCGCGCAGGTGGCGCTCGCCTGGCTGCTGCACAAGCCGGGCGTGACCGCGCCGATCGTGGGGGCGACGAAGCTGGGGCACATCGAGGACGCCCTCGCCGCCGAGCAGCTCTCGCTCAGCGAGCAGGAGATCGCGCGTCTGGAGGAGCCGTACGTGCCCCACCCGGTCCTGGGACACGGCTGACGCTCACGCCGGAGGACCCGCGGGCCCGGAGCCCACGCCCGACGCCCGACGCCCGACGCCCGACGGGGCGTAGCGACGATCGTTATACAGAACGTAACGACGAGACAACACTTCGGCCCCTCCACCAGCGGGCCACACCCGCCCGCCGGCGCGGCGAGTACAGCGAGTGCGGGCGAGCGCTCTCTGCCTAGCCCAGCGTCGGGGGGCCCGCCGCCCGCGGTCCCGTCCACGGTCCGCCGGCGCGAGCACCCAACTGCACGGGCAGCGTCTTGAGCTGGTTGATGAACAGCGATTCGACGTGCTTAGGCCCATCCTCCCCGCCGTCGAGCTCGATATGGGGGTAGCGGGCGAGGGTCTCCTCGAGCATGACCTTGAGCTCCAGGCGGGCGAGGGCGGTGCCGAGGCAGAAGTGGCGTCCGCCGGCGCCGAAGGCCTGGTGCTCGCACTCGCGACGGACGTCGAAGCGGTCGGGATCCTCGAAGCGGGTCTCGTCGCGGTTGGATGAGACGTACCACATGACCACCTTGTCTCCCTCGCGGATGTGCTGCCCGTGGAGCTCGGTGTCGCGGGTGGCGGTCCGGCGGAAGTGGGCGAACGCGGGGAACATCCGCAGGGACTCCTCGACCGCACTGGGGATCAATGATGGGTCATCGATCAGGATCTGCATCTGCTGGCGGTCTTCCATGAGCGCGCGCATGCCGCTGCAGTAGGTGGCCTTGGTGGAGTCGTTGCCGGCGGCGACGAGCAGGAAGAAGCCCATGACGATCTCGTGTTCCTCGAGTTTCTGCCCATCGACCTCGGAGTGGACGAGCACGCTGGTGAGGTCCTCCGTGGGGTTCTCGCGGCGGGCGGCGATGAGCTTGCGGCAGCGCTCGAAGATCTCGGGGAGGTCTTTCTCGAGCGCCCCCTCGAAGCCGTGGGGATTGATGTCGGGGTCGGCGGCGCCGAGGGTCGAGTTCATCAGCCGTGCCCAGATGGCGTCGTCCTCCTCGGGGATGCCCATGAAGCTGCCGATCACGCGGGAGACGATCGGCTGGGCGACGTCGGTGACGAGGTCGCAGTCCTGGCGGCCCTGGAGACGGTCGAGCACCCTGGTGACGATCCCGCGGATGGCATCCTCGTGGGCGGCGATCCGCCTGGGGGTGAAGCCGGCCTGGAAGAGCGCCTTCAGGCGGTCGTGCTTGGGGGGGTCCATGCCGATGAACATGGCGCGGGCGAGCTCGATGGGAAAGCCGGCGGCGGCGGCGAGCACCCCGCCGAGTTCCGAGGAGTAGGTCTGCCAGTCGCGGCTGACGGTGTGGATGTCCTCGGCGGTGGTGACCGACCAGAAGCCGGCCTCCTCGGGAAACAGTTCGAAGCTGTCGGTCCAGTGGATGGGGCACTGGCTGCGCATCTCCTTGAACGCCTCGTGCGGCGGCCCGTCCTTCCAGAGCCCTTCCTCCGTCAGTTCCAGCGCCTCGATGTCGCGTCCAATGGTCGCCATTGCGAACCTCCACTGCTAGCCGCCCGGATGGTGCTCCGATGATACTGGCTGGCTGGCCAGTTCGGGGGTCGGGGCGCAAGATTCAGACGAGCTGGCGCTGCGGGCCGGCGGGCAGGTAGTTTGCAGAGCTGGTTGGGCGGCTCGCCAGGTGGTAGTACTAGACCATGCCTCGCGCGATCTGGACGGGCACGATCGGCTTCGGGATGGTGACGGTCCCGGTGAAGCTGTACAGCGCGGTGGACCGCAAGACGGTGCGCTTCCACCAGCTCTCGGGCAAGAGCGGCGTGCGTGTGGCGCAGAAGCGGGTGGACCCGAGCAGCGGCGAGGAGGTCCCCTACGAGGACGTGGTCAAAGGCTATGAGCTGGCGCCCGACCGGTACGTGGTGATCGAGCCCGGCGAGCTGGACGGACTGCAGCCGAAGAAGACGAAGACGATCGAGATAGAGGAGTTCGTAGATCTGTCCCAGATCGATCCCGTGTACTACGACCACCCGTATTACCTGGCGCCGGGGGCCGGGGGCGCGAAGCCCTACCGGCTGCTGCTGGAAGCGATGCGGGAGACGGGCAAGGTGGCGATCGCACGTGTGGTGATCCGCTCCAAGGAGCAGCTCGTGGCGGTCCGCCCGATGGGCGACGCGCTGGGCATGGCGACGATGCTGTTCGCCGACGAAGTGCTCTCGCCGGCGCGTTTGGACGAGGTGGCGGAGGCGAGCGAGGTGAAGACGACCAAGCGCGAGCTGGACGTGGCCAAGCAGTTGGTGGAGTCGCTGGCGGAGGACTTCGACGCAGACGCCTTCCACGACACCTATCGCGAAGAGGTGCTCGGGCTGATCGAACGCAAGGCCCAGGGCAAGGCGATCGCGGTGCAGCCGCCGCCGGAGGAGACGGCGCAGCCGGCACCCGATCTGATGAGCGCCCTGAAGGCGAGCCTGGAGGCGGTGCGGGCGCGCGAGGCCGAGGGCGGCGGCGCGAAGCCCGGCAAGCGGGCCGCCAAGAAACCAGCGGCCAGGAAGGGCGCCGCCGCAACGAAACCCGTGGCGAAATCCGCAGCGAAGAAGCCGACCACCAAGCGGTAAGTGTCGAGCCCGGCCGCGCGCCGCATTCGCCCTTGGCTATGCGAGGACAGCCGCGAGCAAGTTCACGATTTGCTCGTCCGGTCGGATTTCGTAGTACAGAACGACCGCTGGAGCACCCAGCGCTCCGCGAGTCTGGTAAACCCAGGTCTCGTCAGAGACTTGGACAGCGTTGAGATTCGGGATCGCCTCGAACAAACGCTCGACGACCGCGAACACGTCTCCGAGACGCGAATGTTCCGCTTCGAGCCGCTCCTGATCTTCGAGAAAGCGATCATGCTTCTCGACCGTCCAGCCTCTACTGCCGTTGCCATTTGCTGCCGACAAGCCATCCCCGCTCGCGCGCTACCCGAATAGCTGCTGAAACGTTGTCGTCTGCCGGAGGATGCTCCGCTAGGAACGCCGCCTCGTATGGGATCGCCTCGTTTTCGTCGACCATCTGGTAGCCAGGGTGGTCGTGGGAAGCCTCGGAGACGTCGTTCGCCGAGCCACGCTCAACCCGAGCGATCCACGCATCGACGATAGCTGTCTGCTCGCTGCTGATGCCTACCGCCTGTGGGTCGGCGGGCCTCACACGCGTCGGAATCAGGCGATCTGCTCCATAGCCACGACCCTTGACGGGTCTTGCTCGCCCCGCACTCTTGAGCATCTGCCTGGAGGCCTCGAGCTTCGGGGGATATGGCCCGTACTCCCACTTCTGATATTCGGCACCTGTGATCGGCGCACCAAGCTCCCTGTAGGCCTCAAGGTCGCTGTAGAACAGAACCTTGGCTAGCTTGACGCTTCCGAAGTTCTTGTCGTCCTTTGTGCGCTCGGCGATGTAAAGGACCAGCTCATCGAAGCGCCTGGCATTGAACGTTTGCAGACCATCACCTATTCCGATGGGGGGTCATTTGGAAGATAAGCATACGGCCGGACGGTTTGACTCGTTGCAATCCGCACTTCATGGGGCATGCAACTGACACATCGCCGTCGAGAACGGGGTGGTCAGACTGCCCACTAGCGTGAAGGATGACAGCAAGCAGGCCGCCCGATTGAAGCGCTACGGCGCCAAACGCGACTTTGCCATGACGCCTGAGCCCGCCGCCGCGCCCACCGAGCCCGCTGCGGGAGCCGCCGCCGCGGGCGGTACGCCGCGCTTCGTGATCCACGAGCACAGCGCGCGGCGCCTGCACTGGGACCTGCGCCTGGAGCGCGACGGCGCGCTCGCCTCGTGGGCGCTGCCGAAGGGGCTACCGCTGGCGCCGGGAGAGAACCACTTCGCGGCGGCGACCGAGGATCACCCGCTGGCCTACCTGGACTTCCACGGCGAGATCCCGGCCGGGCAGTACGGGGCGGGGACGATGACGGTGTGGGACACGGGCACGTACGAGTGCCTGAAGTGGGAGCCGCGCAAGGTGGAGGTGGCGCTGCACGGCGAGCGGGTGGACGCGCGGTACGCGCTGTTCGCGATCGAGCAGGGGGACGCGCCGAAGGACTGGATGATCCACCGCATGGACCCGCCCGCGGACCCGGCGCGGGAGCGCATGCCCGAGCACGTGGTGCCGATGCTGGCGCGGGCGGGTGGGCTGCCGGGCGAGGAGGAGGGCTGGGCGTATGAGATCAAGTGGGACGGGGTGCGGGCGATCGCGTACTCGCGCCCGGGAGAGCTGCGCCTGGAGAGCCGCAACCTGAACGACATCACACAAAGCTATCCCGAGCTCGGGCGGCTGAACCGCGCGCTGAGCTCGCACAGCGCGGTGCTGGACGGCGAGATCGTGGCGTTCGACGCCGAGGGGCGCCCGAGCTTCGCGGCCCTGCAGCGGCGCATGCACGTGGCCGGCGGGACGCAGGCCAGGCGGTTGATGAAGGACACGCCGGTGACGTACGTGATCTTCGATCTGCTATGGCTGGACGGCCACTCGACGATGGGGTTGACGTACACGGAGCGCCGCGAGCTGCTCGGCGAGCTGCGCCTGACGGGCGCGAGCTGGCAGACCCCCGAGCACGTGGTTGCGCTCCCCGGCCGGGGACGAGGGGGCGAAGGGGCAGCCCTGCTGGAGGCAGCCGTGGGACAGGGTCTGGAGGGGGTGGTGGCCAAGCGGCTCGACTCCACCTATCAGCCGGGCGTGCGTGCGCGGGGCTGGGTGAAGGTCAAGAGCACCGGACGCCAGGAGTTCGTGGTGGGCGGGTGGCTGCCGGGCAAGGGCAAGCGGACCGGGACGATCGGGGCGCTGCTCCTGGGCGTGCACGACGCGGATGGCGGGCTGCGGTACGTGGGGCGGGTGGGCAGCGGCCTGAACGAGCGCGAGCTGGAGCGGCTGTCCGCGCTGTTGGGTGGGCTCGAGCGCGAGGACTCGCCGTTCACAGCCGGCGAGCGCCCGCCACGAGAGGCGATGTTCAGCGACCCGCGGCTGGTGGTGGAGGTGAAGTTCGCGCACTGGACCCAGGACGGGAGCCTGCGGGCGCCCGTGTACGAAGGTGTGCGCGATGACAAGGACGCGGCGGAGGTCGTGCGGGAGGACGCGATCGCGGGATACCCCGTCGGGCGCTCGGCCAGGAGCACGACGAAACCGGCCCGCGGCGTGCGAGCGTCCGGTGGGCGGGCGAGCGGGCGCTCTCGCCCCTCCCCCTCCAGGGACGATGCGGCGGGGACGGCACGGGCGAGCGTGGACGGGCGCGAGCTGCGGCTGTCGAACCTCGAGAAGGTGCTGTACCCGAGCACGGGGCTGACCAAGGGCGGGCTGATCGACTACTACTCGCGCGTGGGCCCCGTGCTGCTCGCCCATCTGGCGGGCCGTCCGCTGACGGTTACGCGCTGGCCGGACGGCGTGGCGGCGAAATCGTTCTTCCAGAAGAACGCGCCGGCCCACCGCCCGGAGTGGGTGCGCACGGTGACCGTGCCGGCGAGGGGCAAGCCGATCGACTACATCCTGGCGGAGGATCGGGCGACGGTCGTGTGGCTGGCGAATCTGGCGGCGATCGAGCTGCACGTGCCGCTGGCCCGGGCCGAGGACATGGAGCGCCCGACAGCGGTGGTGTTCGACCTCGACCCGGGGGCGCCGGCGGGGATCGTGGAGTGCTGCCGCGTGGCGACGCTGCTTCGGAGCGTGTTTGCGGGCGTGGGCCTCGAGAGCTTCGCCAAGACATCGGGCTCGAAGGGCCTGCAGGTGTACATACCGCTCAACCACGACGGCGTGTCCTACGAGCAGACGAAGCCGTTTGCGAAGACGGTGGCGGAGCTGCTCGAGCAGGCCGAGCCGGAGCTGGTGATCTCGCGCATGACGCGCGCGCGGCGCACGGGCAAGGTGCTGATCGACTGGAGCCAGAACGACGCGAGGAAGACGACCGTGTGCGCGTACTCGCTGCGGGCCACCGAGCGCCCCACCGTGTCCACGCCGGTGGCGTGGAAGGAGGTCGAGGCGGCGCGCGACTCGGGCGACCCCGCGAGCCTCGCCTTCGAGGCAGATCGGGTGCTCGCGCGGGTGGCCGACAGAGGCGACCTGTTCGCACCGGTGCTGTCGCTGGTGCAGGACTTGCCTGGCTAAAGTCGTTAGTCCAACATGCCGAATCACGCGGACATGCTGGCGCCACCCGACATCATCGCCGCGTCCAAGCCCGGCACTGAAGAGATCGTTCTCACGATCGTTGGAGGCACGATGTTGAGCCTGGCGCTGACACGGCCACGGCTCAGGTGGATGGAACGCCTCACCGAGGCCTCCCCAGACGCCCGGCTGTGGGCAGAACGAGGTCTGACGGTGTTTGCCTTCGCTGTCGGAGGATACGCCTGGGTCACGCTGTTCATCACCCTGCACGGGCAGCTCGAAGCGGGGCCTGCTCGTCTGATTCGAGTCGCCGCCTACGTATTGATCGCATATGCAGGGCTGACGCACTTCGAGCCTTTCGTGAACGGGCGCACGAGGAGCCTCGTCGCGGCAATCCTTGCTTACGCGGGCTGGGCCTTCCTCGCGGCCGGGGTAGGCGCCGCGTTCGCGCTGGACATCCGTGCCCACTCGACGAGCACTGGGTGGCCGATCCTGGGCCTGGTATCGGTGACCGCCGCCGGCTGCTTCCTGTTCTGGTGGCTCGTTCCCAAGTTCGAGGCAGCCGTTGACCGGCTCTTCCCCAAGTTCGAAGCCGCCATCGAACGCCGGTTCAAGGTCGACGCCGGGACGCCCGAGCTCCAGGAACCGGCCGCTAGTCTCGACTCCCAGGGCACTCAGAGCCAGACCTCGGCCTCGGTCAGGATCGTCGTCCTGTCGATCACGCTCCCGATCCTCACGCGCATTGCTCGTGACGCGTGGCGGAACAGGAGCACAGGCGCAAGTTACTGACTCGCGGACGCCGCGCTCACGCCGCCGTCGCCCCTACTCGAACTCCGGCGTCCTCCACCCGGGCATCACGTCCGGCAGCCCGTCGCTGACGCGATCGGGGAACACAGCCGCACGCTTCTCGAGGAACGCGGTGATGCCCTCGGCGGCATCGGCGGACTGGCCACGGGCGACCATGCCGCGGGAGTCGGCGCGGTGGGCGAGCATCGGGTGCTCGGCGCCGAGCATCCGCCACATGAGCTGCCGGGCGAGTGCGACGGACACGGGCGCGGTGTTCTCGGCGATCTCGCGGGCGAGCGAGCGAGCGGCGTCGAGCAGCTCCTCCTTGGGATGCAGGCTGCGCACGAGCCCCCCTTCGAGTGCCTCCTGTGCGGAGAACACGCGGCCGGTTGCCACCCACTCCATGGCGCGGCTGATGCCCACCACGCGCGGCAGGAACCAGCTGGAGCAAGCCTCGGGGATGATGCCGCGGCGCGCGAACACGAAGCCCATGCGCGCGTCGTCGGCGGCGAGACGGATGTCCATGGGCAGCGTCATGGTGGCGCCCACGCCGACGGCGGGACCGTTGATGGCGGCGATCACCGGCTTGGTCGATGCGAAGATGCGGAGCGTCAGTTCGCCGCCGTTGTCGCGTGCCGGGCCTTGGATCTCGCGCTTGGTGTAGTCGAACGTGTCGCCGCCGCTGGCGAGGTCCGCCCCGGCGCAGAAGCCGCGGCCGGCGCCCGTGACGATCACCGCGCGCACGTCGTCGTCGGCGTCGGCGCGGTCGAGCGCCGCCCGCATCTCCGCGCCCATCTGCGCCGTCCATGCGTTCAGCCGCTCGGGGCGGTTGAGCGTGATCGTGAGGATCCCGTCGGCCGCCTCGACGGAGATCTGCTCGGGCGGGTCGCTGCTCACGGCGCAGATCCTTGCAGGTCGCGCCCGCCCAGTTGCCGCCCGTAGGGCCCGCGTCCGGTCAGGCACACGGCGCCGCACCGCGCGGCGAGGGCGAGCGCGTCCTGGAGCTCGAGGCCGGTGCCGAGGCCGTAGGTGAGCCCCGCCGCGAACGAGTCGCCGCAGCCGTAGGAGTCGACCGGGTCCCCGGGCGGCTCGACGGCGGCCCATCTGCCGGTGTCGCCGGCGCGCGTCCGGTAGCTGCCGCCGTGCCCGCCCTCGGTGAACACGACCACGGCGGCTTCATCGTGAACACGTGCGAGCTCGCCGCGCTCGACCTGGTCATCGGCGCTGAGCACCAGCGCGTCGAGCGCCACGCCATGGCCGAGGGCATGGCGGGCGCGCGGGCTCGCCACCAGCACCCGCGTGCGCTCCCGCGTGGCGAGCAGCGCAGCCTGATCGCCGGCGGTGAAGTACACGGCGTCGCTGCCCGCCAGCGCGTCCCACGCCAGCTCCTTGTGGTCTGCCCGCGGCTCGAGGCGCTGCCCGAAGGTGGTGATGGTGCGCTCGCGCCGGTCGTCCACGAGCGTGACCGCCCTGCGCGTGGGGGTGTCGAGGAAGCTCGCCCGCACCTCCACGCCCAGCTCGTTCAGCCGGGGCACCGTCTGTCGACCGTAGCTGTCCTCGCCGAGGGCGGTGAGCAGGACGGACTCGCCCGCGAGCCGTGCGAGCTGCACCGCCGCCACCGCGCCGCCACCGGCGGGCTCCTCGAACGGCTCGCTCGCGTGCACCACCTCGCCGGCTGCGGGTACGTGGGGGACGCGCGCGAACTGCACCCACTCGACGTGGCCCACCACCGCCACCTTCAGCCGCCCGCTGTGCACGGGCGCCAGCCTCTCACATGTAGGATGCGCCGCGCATGAGCGACCTGTTCGACGTGTCCGGCAAGACCGCGCTCGTGACGGGCGGCTCGCGCGGCATCGGCCTGATGATCGCGCGCGGCCTCGTGCAGGCGGGCGCGCGGGTGATCGTGTCCTCGCGCAAGAGCGCCGACGTGCAGGACGCCGCCGCGGAGCTGGCCGCGCTCGGTGACTGCCAGGCGATCCCTGCGGACATCTCAACCCAGGAGGGTGCCCAGGCGCTTGCGGCCGCGACGCGGGAGCGCTTCCCCTCGCTGAGCATCCTCGTCAACAACGCGGGCGCGGCGTGGGGTGCGCCGCTGGAGGAGTTCCCGGCGAGCGGCTGGCAGAAGGTGCTGAGCACGAACGTCGAGGGCATCTTCCACCTGACGGTCGCGCTGCTGCCGCAGCTTCGCGCGGCGGCCGACGCGGAGGACCCCGCGCGGGTGATCAACATCGGGTCGATCAACGGGCTGGAGCCGCCGTCGGTCGAGAACTACAGCTACAGCGCGAGCAAGGCCGCCGTGCACATGCTCACGCGCCACCTCGCCAAGCGCCTGGCCTCCGAGCACGTGACCGTCAACGCGATCGCCCCGGGGCCCTTCCAGAGCAAGATGATGTCCTACGCGCTCGACGATCCCGCCACGCGTGCAGCGATCGAAGGCGAGGTGCCGCTGGGGCGCATCGGGCGCCCCGACGATGTGGCCGGCCTGACGCTGTTCCTGGCCGCGCGGGCCGGCGCCTACCTGACGGGCACGATCATTCCGCTGGACGGCGGCATCACCGGCTGCAACTGATCAGGGGTCAGGGGGCCTTGGCGAGGTAGCCGTGGCCGGCCCTCACCCGGAAGTGCTTGTGGGTGACGAGGTTCGTCACGATCACGGTGTCGGTCGCGACGAAGATGAAGGTCCCGTTGCAGCGATCCTCCGTCAGCCAGACCGTCCCTGCCACGGCGCCGGCGGCGTAGTTGCCCTTGGTGGAGTACTTGCCGTGCCCTTCGGCCCACAGTTTGCGCACCGTGTGCTTTGCCGAGGTGTGGGTGGAGCTGGTGAGCGCCAGGTGGCTGCGCTCACGGTGGGTCGGGCAGACCGCGAAGTTCCCACCTCGGAGCGCTGCCACGACACGCCCGCTGGAACCCTGGGTGAGCTCGAACTCGCCGGCGTAGAAGGTCATCACCTGGCGTTCGTCGTGCGGGCCGACGGTGACGACCGTCACCTTGCCGTGTCTGGCGTCCACGATCGTCCCGAACGGCACCTGGGCGGTCCCCGTGAGCAGCACGAACTTCTTCGATCCCGGCAGCTCCACGCGCACCGTCCCCGACACCGCCGTCAGGTTCCCCGACACCCCCAGTTGCGGCGGGGGCACTCCTGGACCGGGCGGCACCGAGATCTCCGTCCCGAGCACCCCCGAGCCGGCGACCTGGTTGCCTGTGCCCCCACTGCCTGTGCCCCCACTACCCGTCTGCGACGGCGGCTGTTGGGGCGGCGGGGGCGCGGACGTGTACGTATACGGGGGGCCACCGCTGGAGACGCCGTTCACGTCGCTGACCACCACTTCCTCCGAGCCGGGCGCATGTTCGGGCGTGACGGCGGTGAGCTCGGTTTCGGAGAGCACTTCCACCGAGCTCGCGGGCGCGCCGATGTCGACGGTCGCACCGGGCGTGAACCCGCTTCCCGTGACAATCACGGGCGTCCCGCCGGCGTGCGAGCCTTCCGCCGGGCTGACGCTCGCCACGGTGGGGGGCGGAACGGAGGTGTTCAGGAATGCCCACGCCGCGCCAGTGGTGGTTTTGTGGGCGGGAGCGCCGATCAACGCCGCCTGGCCGCCCGCGGACAGCGCCACGCCCGTGCCGAACCGTTCTCCCAAACCGGGTTCGGGCGCGGTGCTGCTCGCACCCTGCTGTTCCCAGTTGGAGCCGGGGCGGGTGAACAGCCACGCCGCTCCGACGTGACTTTCGCGTGGGGCACCGACGAGCGCCACCTCGCCGTCCGCCGAGAGCGCGACACCGTAGCCGAAGTGCCCTTCGTCGCTCTCGCCGGCGCCGGTCAGCTTCGCGCCCTGCGGTTCCCAGGTCGAGCCCGAGCGCGCGAACACCCACACGGCGCCGGCGCCGGCGGCGTCATCGGGGGCGCCGATCAAGGCGATGTTCCCGAAGGCGGACAGAGCCACGCTGTTGCCGAAGAATCCTTTGCCGCTCTCGCCGGCGCCGGTGAGCTTCGCGCCCTGCTGTTCCCAGGTCGAGCCCGTGCGCGTGAACACCCACGCCGCCCCCACGCCGCTGTCGTCCCCGCGACCGCCGATCAGCGCGGTGTTCCCGAGCGCCGACAGGGCCACGCTGTAGCCGAAGCGACCTTCGCCGATCTCTTCCCCGCCGGTCAGTGCCGGGCCCTGCTGTTCCCATTTGGAGCCTGGGTGCACGAACACCCACGCCTCGCCACGGGTCGCGAGACTGCGCGAGCCGCCGACCAGCGCAGTGCTACCGTCGGCGGACAGAGCCACGCTGCGACCGAAGCGCCCGTCGCCGACCTCTTCTTCGCCGCCCACGAGTTCTTCCTGCTGTGTCCAGTTGGAACCCGACAGCGTGAACACCCATGCCGCGCCCCGGTCGGCGTGATCCGCAGGGCCCCCGATCAGCGCGGTCTTGCCGTCGGCGGACAGCGCCACGCTACGGCCGACGCCACATTCGCCCGCTTCGTTCACGCATTGTTCGGGGTCGTCACCTTCTTCCTTGATCACCAGCGGCGAGCCCTGCTGTTCCCAGGTCGATCCCGAGCGCGTGAATACCCACGCCATGCCGTCGGCGTAGGCGCCGCCGATCAACGCCGTTTCACCGTCGGCCGACAGCGACACGCTGTAGCCGAACTGGGTGCCTTCGCTTTCGGGTCCCGCCTGCACTTGCGTGCCTTCGATCAGCGGATCGATCCGCAGCGGGTAGCGCGCGCCGCGCGTGTCGACCCGCAGGAGGACGGTCCTGCCGGCGAGCGCGAAGGAGGTGTGCAGCGGCTTGCCACGGGCGTCGGTGGCGAGCAGGTCGCCGTAACGGAGCGACCCCCCGCCGGCGCCCGCGAGGGCGACGCCTCGCCCGTTGCTCTCGAGGGACGCGCGGGCGCTTCCCGACAGCGTCATCGCGAGCGTCAGCGAACCGGCCCGATGTAGTGCGAGCGGGCGGGCGATCGTGAAGCCCTGCTCGAGGCCCAGCGGCCCGTTCGCGTACCACTCCCTCACACCGGGTCGCGTGTAGAAGGCCCGGTTGCCACTCACGCGCAGCGCCCCGTGACCGACCGCTGCCAGCGCGCTGCCGTATCCGGCCGCCCGCAGGCTCAGCCCGACGTCCACGCCGCGTGAGCTGAGCAGCACACCCGAGCGAGCGAAGCGCAGTGCCAGATGCTGAGCCGGATTCGTTCCCGCGAACCCGGATCCCGCGGGATGAATTCGGTACGCGGGGTCCGCGTCGCCGAGCGCCGCCGACACCGGCCCCAGCGCCGCCACAGGCAGGGCCAACGGCATCGCGTGGGCGGCGCCGGGCGCATGCGCCGACCCGCTCGCCGAGGAGCGCTCGCCGCCCACCCGCGCGTACAGCCCCGTCGCGACCGCCACGGCCAGCAGGGCGCCCATTGTCAACACCAGCACCCGCCGAGACCCCGTGCGGCTGGCCGCCGGCACGCGCCGCGGCGCGACGTTCCGCGCCCTCTCCACGCGAGGGGCGTCGATCAAGCAATCCGTTGCGATCTGCAAAGGCCCGCGGGACCCGGCCACACTACCCCCTGTGCTGCGTCATATTTCCGACGATCGGCCCAAAAGAGTACATCTATTCACAGGCAACGAGCCAGACGGGGCCAAGCTTTCGATCGCGTTATTCGCAGCGCCGGCCTCGGATGCGCGCCAGACCGGTCGCGTTGGGCTAGCATCGCCGCGCCAGGGGGACGATGCCTGATACCGAAGCGATGACATGAACGCCGCGAGCAGACAGCGGCGCAAGCTGGCGGCGCTGCTCGCCGTCGCGCTGCTGGCCGGGGGCGTCGGCGTGCTCGCCTATGCCACGAACCTGCTCAGGCGCAGCGAATTGCAGACGATCGACGCGCGCTATTCGATCCGCGGCTCGCGCAGGCCGCCGTCGGACATCGTGTTCGTGCAGATCAGCCCGGCCGCCGAACAGGAACTGGAAGCGCACCACCTCGACGCCCGCTCGCCGCTGCCGCGCAAATATGACGCCCAGGTCATCGATCGGCTGCGTCGCGCGGGCGCCAAGGCGATCGCGGTCGACCTGGAATTCACGCAGCGGACGAACGAAGAAGAAGACGACGATCTGATCGAAGCGGTCGGCCGCGCCCGCGGGAAAGTCGTGCTCGCAACCGTCCACGTGACGAGTGACGGGGGCACCAGCATCTTCGGCGGCGAACCGACGCTGCGCGAATTCGGGGCGAGGCCGGCGGAGGTGCGACTGACGCTCGACAGCGACGGCTCGGTGAGGCGCTTCGAACGCGAATACAACCACCTGGGGAGCTTCCCCGTGGTCGCCGCCGAAGTGATGAGCGCTCGCAGGATCCCCGCCTCGACCTTCGAACACGGCAGCCTGCCGATCGACTTCGCGGGGCCCGCCGAAACCATCACGTCGATCTCCTACGCCAAGGTGCTGCGCGGCGAATTTCCAGCCGACCTCTTTGAGGGCAAGCTGGCGATCGTCGGCGCCTCCTCGCCGATCCTCCACGACGACCACACCACGGCCACCGCCACGGCCGGTGACGTCGAAATGCCGGGCGCGGAAATCTGGGCGAACGCGACCGCGACGCTGCTGGAAGGCGTGCCCCTCAGAGGCGTGCCCGGCTGGGTCGACGTGGCGGTGATCCTGACCCTGGGGATGGTGGTGCCGCTGGGCAGCCTGCGCCTGCATCGCTGGCGCTCGCTGCTCGACTCGCTGGCGCTCGCCGTGGTGTTCACGATCGCCGTGCAGGTGGCCTTCGACCGCGGCCGCATCGTCACCTTCGTGTATCCGCTGCTCGCGCTCACCCTCGGGACGCTGGGCACGCTCGCGGTGCTGTACATCGGCGAAACGATCGAGCGCGAGCGCGTGTATGCCCTGTTCTCGCGCTTCGTGCCCTCCGACGTCGTCAACCAGGTCGTGGCCAGCGCCGGCGAGAACCTGCGGCTGGGAGCCGTCGAACGCGACTGCACGGTGCTGTTCTCCGACCTGCGCGGGTTCACGAGCTTCTCCGAGAAGCTGCCCGCCGCCCACGTCATCGAGGTGGTCAACACCTATCTGAACGAGATGAGCGAGGCCATCCTGGGCGCGGGCGGCACGCTCATCGCCTACATGGGCGACGGCATCATGGCCGTGTTCGGAGCGCCGCTCGAGCAACCCGATCACGCCGACCGCGCCCTCGCCGCGGCCACCGAGATGATCGGCGGCCGCCTGGATGCGTTCAACGCGTGGATCGCCCAGCACGGCCACGACCACACGTTCGTGATGGGCGTGGGGCTCAACAGCGGCCCGGTGATGGCCGGCAACATCGGCTCCGAGCAGCGCGTCGAGTACACCGCCCTGGGCGACACCACCAACACCGCCTCGCGCCTGGAGGGCATGACCAAGGGCAGCGGACACATGCTGTTCGTCGCCGACTCCACGCGCGAACGGCTGCGCCATCCCCCCGACGATCTGGTGCTCGTCGGCGAGCTCGAGGTGCGCGGCCGTCTCGCCGCGGTGCCCGTGTGGACGATCGCCACCGAGCGCCAGGGGCCCGCCACGGACGGCCACGGCGACCCCGCCGAGGCCAGCGGCTCAGGGCACTAGCACGAGCTTGCGGTGCGCGCCCGCGCCCAGGCGGCGCCACGCCTCCTGCACATGCTCGAGCCCCAGCGCGTCGACGTCCACGACGATCTGCCCGCTCGCGGCCGCCTGCGCGAGGCGCGCGTAAGCCTCGCCCTTCACCTGCGGCGGGGCCGCGAAGTTGGTGTGCCCCATCAGCACCAGCATCTTGCCGCGAATCGCCGCCGACGTGATCGTCGCCTCCGCGCCCGCGCCCGCGCCCACCTGCACGATCCGCGCGCCGAAGCTCGCCGCTCCCAAGGCGGCCACCAGCGGCTCGCCGAAGAGCGGGTCGAGCACCACGTCGATGCGCCCGCCCGCCGCCTCGCTGAACGCGGCCGCCAGATCCGCGGGCTCGCCGAGGCGCACGCTCGCGTCCGCCCCCAGCTCGAGGCAGCGCTCGAGGCCCTCGGCGGAGCGCGCCGCCGCGACCACCCGACCGGCGCCCAGCAGCTTCGCCGCCTGCACCGCGATCTGGCCGAGCACCCCGCTGGCGCCCAGCACGAGCACGTGCTCGCCGGGCTTCACCTCCGCCCGCCACGTCAGCGACAGCCACGCAGCCAGGCCCGAGATGCCGAGCGCCACGGCCACGCCGTCCGCGACGCCCTCAGGCACCGCGTACGTCGAGACCGGGTCGATCAGCGCGCGCTCGGCCATCGAGCCGAACGGCACGATCGGCGCGTCGAAGTACACGCGCGTACCGTCCAGCACGCCCACGCCCTCCCTGCCCGCCACCGACGGCAGCGGCGGCTTGCCCGCGTAGAAGCGTCCTGCGCAGATCGCCACGTCCACCGGGTTGACCCCCGCCGCCAGCACCTCCACCACCGCCTGGCCGGGACCGGCGGACGGCTCCTCGAAGTCGTCCGCGCTGGGCACGCCGTACTCGCTCAGGACCGCCGCTCTCATCGCTTGGCCGGGGCCCCATCGCTCGTCACGCCGGCCATCGTACGCCCCCGCGGCGGCCAGCTCGTGCCCCCCGACGGTTGACATCGGCGATAATGGCCCGGGCATGAGGGGCGAGAGCTGTAAAACGTTGGGGCGCCGTCGTCGGACGCGGCGCGACCGGAGCTGAGCTCGCCTTGCGGGTACGTTTCTGCGGCGTGCGGGGCTCGACCCCGGCGCCCGGCATCGAGTTCGTGCGCTACGGAGGGCACACCTCCTGCCTCGCGCTGTCCCACGACGACACGGCTGCGCCCACGCTGGTCCTCGACGCGGGCGCCGGGCTGCGGGGCGTCTCGCGCACGCTCGACGGCGCGCCGTTCGCCGGCACCATCCTGCTCACCCACCTGCATTGGGACCATGTGCTCGAGCTGCCCTTCTTCGCGGCCGGTGACCGCACCGACGCGAGCGTCGACGTGGTGTTGCCGCACCAGGACGGCGAGCAGGATGCGGTCACCGTGCTCGAGCGGGTGATGTCCCCGCCCTTCTTCCCCATCGAGCCAACGGTGCTGCGCGGGCGCTGGACGTTCGCCACGATCGCCGCCGGCGAGCATCACATCGAGGGCTTCTCCGTGCTCGCCCGCGAGATCCCCCACAAGGGCGGTCGCACGTTCGGGTATCGCATCAGCGACGGGCACTCCACGCTCACCTACATGCCCGATCACTGCCCCACCATGCTCGGCCGCGGCGAGCACGGCTTCGGGGAGTACCACCCCACCGCGCTCGAGCTCGCCCGCAATGCCGACCTGCTCGTGCACGACGCCCAGCTGTTTCCCGAGGAGCTCGCCGCCGAAGCCGACTTCGGGCACTCCGTCGCCGACTACCCCGTGCAGCTCGCCGCCCGCGCCGGCGCGCGCGGCGTCGCCCTCTTCCACCATCGCTACACCCGCACGGACGACGAGCTCGACGGGCTCGCCCGCAGGCTCGGCGGCGTGAGCAGCGATCGGGTGGGGCCGCGGATCAGCACCGACAGGGCGGACGGGCCGCTGATCATGGTCGCGGCCGAGGGCACGGTGCTGGATCTGTAGCCAGCAGTGGCGTCGAGGACGCTCGCTCAGGCTCGCAAAGCGGTAGCGACGGGCGCGCGTGATACTTGGGTGCCTGATGTCTGAGGAGTCCACGACCCCCGACCTGGTGGAGCTTGTGGGCAGGGCGTTTGAGGCTGCGAATCGCCGTGATCTCGACGCGGCGGCCAGCAGCTTCGCCGAAGATGCGACCTTCGACGGGAGGGCGTTGGGGGACCACTTCGAGGGGCGGGCGGCCATTCGCAGCTTCTTTGAGGACTGGTTTGGCATGTACGAGGGGTTGGAGTTCGGGGTCGAGGAAGTCCGCGAACTCGGCAATGGGGTTGTGTTTGCCGTGGTCGTTCAGAACGGTCGTCCGGCTGGCAGCGCCGGTCACCTTCGACAACGCGAGGGATGGGTCTTCGTCTGGGTACGAGGCTTGATCGCACGCCTTACGATCTCCGAGGTCGACGAGGCCCGTGCCGCCGCCGAACGCCTTGCCGAGGAACGGGGGTAGGCGGTGTCGCAGGAGAACGTGGAGGTCGTGCGAAACGCGTTCCAGACCTTTAGCGCGGAAGGAATCGACGCTGCGCTCTCGTTCTTCTCCCCCGATGTCGTCTGGTACCCGATCGAACGTTGGGTGGACGACTCCGCCTATCGTGGGCACGACGGCATGCGAAGGCTCGCGGCGGCCTTTTCCGAGAACTTCGATGACTTCCGTTATGACGTCCACGACATCCGCGCCGCGGAAGATCGCGTTGTTGCGCTTGTCGACATGAAGGGACGTATCAAGCACTCGAGCTCCGAGGTCAGTCAGCAACGCGGATTCGTGGTTTCGGGCTTCCGCGACGGAGCGTTTCGCGAGATTCGCTCGTTTCCGAGTTGGCATGACGCCCTCGAAGCCGTGGGGCTGGCATAGGCGATGTGGCGGGCGAACGTAAGCCCGTTCTACGCCGACGTTGACCAAGTCACATCGAAGCCGGGGAACGACTGGTGGCAGCCCGTTATGGTTGGCGCATGGACGAGCCCTTCGTGATGAACGTGGCCGACGCGCCAGCGATGAGCCACCCGCGCCGGGCCACACTCATCGACTTCGAGTCCGAGGACTCGCCCTGGCCGGACACGGGCGTGAACATCCAGATCATGCAGCCGGGGCAGCCCAATTGCCGCTACCACTCGGAGCCGGTGCAGGAGGACTTCCTGGTGCTGCACGGCGAGTGCCTGGTCATCCTCGAAGGCGAGGAGCGTTCCCTGCGCCAGTGGGATCTCCTGCACTGCCCGGCCGGGGTCGAGCATGTCTTCGTGGGAGCGGGAGACGGCCCATGCGCCGTGCTGATGATCGGGTCGAGGCGAAAGGACGACGCGCACTACCCGGTCAACGAGGTCGCGGCGAAGTACGACGCATCGGTCAAGAGCGCGACCGACGCGCCGGCGGAGGCGTACGCCGACTGGCGGCAGGAGCCGTGGAGCCCGGTGCAGAACCCCTGGCCGCTAGACGGATAGCATCAGCGAGCGCTCCATCACGAAATGGATCCCGATGCCGGGGATCTCGAACTCCTCCGAGGCGATGCGCCAGCCGGCGCGCTCATAGAAGGAACGCGCGCCCACACGCGCGTTGCACCACACGCGCGAGCCACCGTGGGCGCGCGCGTGGGCCACGAGCGCGTCGAGCACCGCCCGGCCCGCCCCGCCACCCCGCGCGTGGGGCTCGGTCGCCATGGCGCGCACGCGCCACGCCCCCGGCTCGCCGTCCGCGGCGATGAACCCGACGGCCACCAGCGCCTCGCCGTCGAAGGCGCCCACCGCGAACGCCCCCGCGGGCTCGTGGGCGGCCATGTCCTCGACGCGTTCGTGCGGGCGCAGGACCGCCTGGCGTAGCGCCCTCGTGCGCGCGAGTGGCACCTCGCGCACCTGCACGGCCGTCACGCTCCGCCCTGAGTCCGCCGCCTCGAGCGCCATGCCCCGACGATACCGCCGCCCGTTCCCGGGTCGCCAGCCCGCCCGCGGGTGGCCCGCTCGCGCCTCCGTCAAGCTGCGCAGTGGGATGACGAACCTCAGCGAGATCCGGCGGGTGCTCGCACACCGCGACTTCCGCCTGCTGTGGCTGGCGACGTCGGCGAGCGTCATCGGCGACAACATCGTGCTGGTCGCGCTCGCGCTGTTCGTCATCGAGCGTACGGGCAGCGCGACGGATCTCGGCCTGGTGCTCGCGGCCCAGGTGCTGCCGTTCGTAGCCTTCCTGCTCATCGGCGGCGTGTGGGCCGACCGCCTCCCGCGCCACCGCGTGATGGTCGCCACCGACCTCGTGCGCTTCGCGCTGCACGCGCTGCTGGCGACCCTCATCTTCGCCGGCACCGTGGCCATCTGGCAGCTCGTTGTGATCGAGATGCTGTTCCGCAGCGCCGAGGCGTTCTTCCGCCCGGCGGCCAACGGGCTGCTGCCCCAGACCGTCCCCGAGGCGGACATCCAGCAGGCGACGGCCGCCACCACCATGTCCAACAACCTCGCCGAATTCATGGGGCCCGCCCTCGCCACCGTGCTCGTCCTCGGCGCGGGGGCCGGCTGGGCGTTCGCGCTCGACGCCGCCACCTTCCTCGTGAGCGCCGCCCTGCTCGTCCGCATCCACCCGCGGGCGCGGGCCCCGGCCCCGGCCCCGGCCCAGGACCCAGCCTCGGCCCAGGACCGGGCCTCAGCCCAGGCCCCGGCGCGGGAGGAAGGTGTCGAGCCTCGGCCGGGCACCTGGCGCGGGGCGGTGCCCGCGCCGGAGGGGGGCGTCCAGCACCACGGCGGGCCCTCGAGCGTGTGGCACGAGATCCGCGAGGGCGCCCGCGAGGTGCGCTCGCGGGCGTGGGTGTGGGCGACCCTCGCATCGTTCTCCGTGGCGCTGTTCTGTGGCCTTGCCCCCTGGTTCGTCCTCGGGCCGGTGGTTGCCCGCGAGCGCTACGGGCACATCGGCGTGTATGGCCTCGCCGAGGCCTCCGTCGGCGTCGGCACGCTCATCGGCTCGCTCGTCGCCGTCGGCTGGCGTCCGCGCTACGCGATGCGCCTGGGGATGCTCACCACCATGCTCTGGCCGCTCGCCGCGCTGCTGTTCGCGCTCGGGGTCACGCTCGTCGTGGTGGTCCCCGCCACCGTGCTCGGGGGAGCCGGCTGGGCGCTGTTCGAGGTGTGGTGGCTGACGGCCCTCGCCGAGCGCATCCCGCCACAGGCGCTCTCCCGGGTGACCTCCTACGACTGGATGGTGTCCTTCGCGCTGCTGCCGCTCGGCTACGTCCTCGCCGGGCCACTCGCCGCCAGCCTCGGGGCGGCGAACGTGCTGGGCGCGGGCGCCGTCCTCGCGGTCGCCGCGTTCGCCCTCGGCCTGCTGCCCCGGCAGACCCGCATGCTCGAGCGCCTCGAGCGCCGCGGCGGGCGGGCGCCCGTGGAGGAGGCGCCGGCGGGGCCCGCGCAGCAATCGTGAGCGCCCCCGGGGCTACAGCTCGAGCACCAGCTTGCCCGTGTTCTCGCCGCTGAACAGGCGCAGCAGCACCTCGGGGAAGCTCTCGAGGCCGTGGGCGATGTCCTCGCGCGAGACGAGCTCGCCCGCGGCCAGCCAGCCGGCCATCTCGCGCACCGCCTCCAGGTAGCGGTCGAGGTAGTCGGACATCACGAAGCCGGTCATGCTCGCGTGGTTGACCAGCAGCGACAGGTAGTTGGACGGGCCGCGGACCGCGCCGGAGTTGTACTGGGAGATGGCTCCGCAGATGACCACGCGGGCGTGGCGCGCGAGGTGCGCGAGCGCCGCGTCGAGGATCTCCCCGCCGACGTTGTCGAAGTACACGTCGATGCCGTCCGGGCACTGCTCGCTCAGCGCCCCATCGAGGTCCTGGGCCTTGTAGTCGATGACCGCGTCGAAGCCGAGCTGCTCGAGCAGGTGACCGCACTTCTGCGCTCCGCCCGCGATCCCCACCACGCGGGCGTCCTTGAGCTTGGCGATCTGGCCGACGAGGCCGCCGACCGCTCCGGCCGCGCCCGACACCAGCACCGTCTCGCCGGGCTGCGGGCGTCCGATGTCCAGCAGCCCGAAGTACGCGGTCACACCGGGCATGCCGAGCGTGCCCAGGTGCACCGGCAGGGGCGCCAGGCCGGTGTCGGCCTTGAACACGCCCTTGCCGCTCACCACGGCGTACTCCTGGACCCCCAGCAGCCCGGTCACGTGCTCGCCGGGCGCCACGTCGGGGTCGTTGGACGCGACCACCTCGCCGGCGGCGAACGCCCGCATCACCTCGCCGATGCCCACCGGCGGGATGTACGAGCGGCTGTCGTTCATCCAGCCGCGCATGGCGGGGTCGAGCGAGATGTACTCGATCTTCACCACCACCTCGCCCGCGTCCGGCTCGCGGACCGGCTCCTGCGCGTACTCCCAGTCGCTCGGCTTGGGCAGGCCCACCGGGCGGGCGGCCAGACGGAACTGGTGGTTGACGGCGTCCATGTACTTGCCTTTCGTTGTCGGCTGCCCGCCTGGCGCGCCCCGCGCGGCGCGCGGGCACAGGCAGGTACGGGTAGGTGCGCACGCTTCGCGTCCGCCGTGAGAGTATGTCGCCGCCGCCGCCCCGGCGGGCAGCAGCCGGGCGCGGCCCCACCGACCACAGCCGACCCAAGGAGCACACGAACATGCCCGACATCGAGTTTCCCACCAGCGTCGGCAGCGCCCCCGGCTATCTGGCCGAGCCCGCCGGCGGCCACGGTCCCGGCACGATCGTCCTGCAGGAGTGGTGGGGCCTGGACGAGCACATCCGCTCGATCTGCGACCGCCTCGCCGCCGAGGGCTTCTATGCGCTCGCCCCCGACCTGTACCGCGGCGAGACCACCGACCAGCCGAGCGAGGCGCAGCAGAAGATGATGGCGCTGTCGATGGAGGAGGCCGAGAAGGACATGTGCGGGGCGGCCGACTACCTGCTCTCCCAACCCGGCTGCGAGGGCCCGGGCGTGGGCGCCGTGGGCTTCTGCCTCGGCGGCGGGCTCGCCGTGTGGGCGGCCGCCACCTGCCCGAACATCACCGCGGCCGTCAGCTACTACTACGTGATGCCCCACGGCAAGCCGGACTTCTCCGGCATCGGCGGCCCCGTGCTCGGCCATTTCGGCACCGCCGACGAATTCGTGCCGGTCGAGGCCGCCAAGGCGCTCGAAGCCGAACTGAGCGACGCCGGCGCGGATGTCACCTTCCACTTCTACGAGGACGCCGGGCACGCGTTCTTCAACGACACCAACCGCCTCGGGACCTACGACGCCGAGCAGGCCGATGTCTCGTGGGGGCGCACCGTCGACTTCCTGGGCTCGGCGCTCGCTCCTTGAACCTCACATCCCTGCTCGCCCTCGCCGCGGCGGGCGTCTCGCCGTGGTCGGCCCCGGCCGCCCTCAGCCCCTGCCCGGCGGGGCCGTCCGCGCCCTCGGGGCCGGCGGCGCGCGTGGTGTTCCCCAGCGACAGCCCGAGCCAGGCCACGGGTCCGGGGGCGATCGTGTGGAGCGCGTCCGCGAGCTGCCCCGGGGGGGCTGGCGCGCGCGTGGCGAGGATCGGCGCCGATGAGGTGCCCGGCGAAAGCACCATCCCGCGGGACGCCGACGGGCGTCCCCTCGTCCCCCAGGGCGCGCTCGTCGCCAGCGGCGCCCCGCACGGACAGATCGCGATCGCCGGCGCTTCGCCGCTCGCCCCGGCCGACGGCCTCGTGATCCAGGGCGGCGCCTCCGGGCCGTTCTCCGCGCTGGCGCCCGCCGAAGGCTCGGCCCCGCCGATGGCGCTCACCAGCGCCTACCTGGGCGACCTCGCGCTCGCCGCCCCGCCCGCCCCCGGCGGGTCCGCCACGGCCGGACTGCGGGTGCACGTCGAGCGCTTCTTCGCGCGGCGCTTCGCCCCGGACGCGCTCGCCAGCAGGGGCGGATCGGGGACCGTGCAGACGCTCGCGCTGGCCATGGACTACCGCAGCGAAGCGCTCCTCGCGTGGGCCCAGGGGGGCGCCGTGTACGCCCGCCTGCTCTCGGCCCACGGCGCCTCCCACCGCGTCCAGCGGCTCGCCGCCGTGGCGGGATCGCGCCCCACGATCACCGCCCTGCTCAGCGACGACCTGCGGGGGATGGTCGCGTGGGCCGACCAGCGGGGCAGCGAAACGAGCGTCTACATCGACCGCTCCGCCACGGGCGTTCGCTTCGGGGCGCCCGAGCTGCTCGAGCGCTTCCAGGACCCCGACGGCCTGCCCTCGCCCGCCGCCTCCCCCACGCTCGTGCGGCTGAGCTCCGAGAGCGTGATGCTCGCCTGGGCGGGCTCGGCCGCCGGGCACTGGGTGGTGCGCACGGCCCCCGTGAACCTCAACGGGGTTGGAGAAGTCGACACGATCGCCGCTCCCGGCGCCGACGCGCTGCTCGCCGCGCTCACCCCCGGGCCCGGCGACGATGCGCTGCTGCTGTGGACCGAGCCGCAGCCCGACTCCGCGGGCGCTCCGGACATGGCCCGCCAGGCGCTGTTCGCGGCGCGCGGCACGGCCTCCTACCCGCCGGCCCACACCGTGTTCGGAGAACCCGAACTGGTGGCGCCGCCCGGGCCCATCAGCGGCGCCACCGCCGCCTTCGACCCCGACAGCGACCGCCCGATCGCCGTCTGGGAGGGCCAGGCGGGGGCGCTCGAATACTCGCTCCACGCATAGCGCGCCGCGCGACCGCCGAGCTTTAGGAAAAGATGGTCGTATGGACAGGGACTACGAGCGCCAGACCCATCAGGCCGAGGACCGCCACTGGTGGTACCGCGGCCGGCGCACGGTGCTCCACGGCGTGATCGCCGGGCTGGGGCCGCCCGCGGGGGCGCGCATCCTCGATGCCGGCTGCGGCAGCGGCCGCAACATGGTCGAGCTCGCGCGCTACGGGACGGTCACCGGCATCGAGCTCTCCCCCACCAGCGTGGCGCTCGCCCGGGAGCGGAACATGGGCGAGGTGATCGAGGGCTCGGTGCTGGAGATGCCCTTCGCCGATGACAGCTTCGAGCTGGCGGTGAGCCTCGACGTGATCGAGCACCTGCAGGACGACGTCGCCGCGCTGCGGGAGCTGCGTCGCACGGTCGCCCCGGGTGGCGCGCTGCTGCTCACCGTGCCCGCCTACCAGTGGCTGTGGAGCGGCCACGACGTGATCAACCACCACCACCGCCGCTACACCCGCAGCTCCCTGCGCCAGGTCGCCGAGCGCGCCGGCTGGCATCAGGTGCGCACCACCTACTTCAACTCGCTGCTGCTGCCCGTCGCGATCGTGCTGCGGGTGCTCGATCGCCTGAACCGCAAGACCACCGAGTCGAGCCTCGACCTGTGGGTCCCCCCGCAGCCGGTCAACTGGCTGCTCGAGCGCCCGCTCGCGAGCGAGGCAGCGCTGATCGCCCGCGGCGGGCGCATCCCCGCGGGCCTCTCCCTGCTCGCCGTCTTCCGTTAGGCCTTTTAGAGGACGCCCCTCCGGGGCGTGGGGGGCGTTCGCGCTGCCCTTCCCGGCCCGCCGTCAAACCTCGCCGTCGGCCACCGCCACGGGGCCGTGCGCGCGGAACGTCCACGCGCGGTTGGCGAAGAAGGTGCTCACCGTGACAACCGCCGTGGCGCACACCTGGGCGATCAGCTTGTCCAGGTGGGCGTCGTGCACGAACACGTACAGGAGGGCCTCGTTGACGGCCAGGCCGCACGTCTGCACGACCCCCCAGCGAACCGGCGTGAGCGCGTCCCCCACGTGTCCGCGGAACGTCCAGCGGCGGTTGAGCAGAAAGCCGTTGACCGCGCCGAGGAGGAAGCCGATGGCCGACGCCGCCAGGTACCACACGCCGAACACCTTCAGCAGCAGCGTGTACACGGCGAGCGTGATCAGGGTGTTGGACACGCCGACGATGCCGAACTTCACGAACTGCACGAGCACCACCGCCCGCGGGTGCGAGGACATGCGCGCTACGCTTGTGCGGGATTTGTGCGTATCAGCTCGCTCGACGGGCATTCATAGACAGGATGAACGATAAATTGAGCGCCGGCTTAACGCGCGCGCGCAACATGTGTGTCAGCCGGCGTACTCCCACCGCCGCCCCATAGGCAAACAACGATGTCGGATACCCCACTTCGCACCCCCACGCTGATCAGCGTGGTGGCCCCCGTCTACGACGAGCAGGAGCTGATCGAGCAGTTCGTCTCACGCGCGATCGCCGCCGTCGCCGACTACGAGTTCGAGCTCGTGCTCGTCAACGACGGCAGCTCCGACCGCACGCCCGAGCTGCTCGATCGCATGGCCGCCACCGACCCGCGCGTGCGGGTCGTCCACCTGTCGCGCAACTTCGGCCACCAGGCCGCGCTCACCGCCGGGCTGGAGCACGCCGTCGGCGACGTGGTGGCCATGATCGACGCCGACCTGCAGGACCCGCCGGAGCTGATTCCCGAGATGGTCGCCCAGTGGAGTCAGGGCGCCGACGTGGTGTATGCGGTGCGCAAGCAGCGCGAGGGCGAGACGGCCTTCAAGCTGGCCACCGCGTCCTGGTTCTACAAGCTCTTCGACAAACTCGCCCAGGTCGACCTCGAGCCCAACTCCGGCGACTTCCGCCTGCTCGACCGGCGCGCGCTCAACGCCCTGCTCGCCATGACCGAGCGCTCGCGCTTCCTGCGCGGCATGACCGTGTGGGTGGGCTTCACCCAGACGGCCGTGTCCTACCAGCGCGAGGCCCGCCACGCGGGCGAGACCAAGTACACGGTGCGCAAGATGCTGCGCTTCTCGCTCGACGCCATCGCCTCCTTCTCGCACCTGCCGCTGCAGCTCGCAACCTACGTCGGCCTGCTCTCCGCGGGCGTCGCCTTCATCGCCATCCCCGTGGTCATCGCGCTGCGCATCTCCGGCTCCTACCTGCCGGGGTTCGGCTCGATCACCATCGCCATCCTGCTGCTCGGCGGCATCCAGCTCATCGCCCTGGGCGTCATCGGCGAGTACGTCGGGCGCATCTACGACGAGGTCAAGCACCGGCCGCTGTACATCGTCCGCGAGGAGCGCAACCGTCCGAGCGCCTCCTCGCGGATCGTCACCGCCCCCGCCGCCCGCTCGGGGTTGCCCGCCCGCACCCCCGAGGGCATAACCCAGTAGCGCCGGTCCGGTCCCGCGGCGCGCGGGCACCACGACGAACTCCATCTATATGGTCGTTTGAAAAGTCTGTATAGCGATGGCTGTACAGACTTCGTGGCGGAACACACCGCGACACCGGCCGGTCCGGCGTGTTCCGATGCGCGGATGGTCCCCCCGCCGCCTCCCATGCAGCGACCGCCGGCCCGCCCGGCGCCCGCCGTGCTCGCTCGCGCACTGGCCACCCTCGCGGCCTGCTGTGCTGCGCTGATCGCCCTGCCGGGAGCCGCTCACGCGGCCGCCGAAGCGTGCCCCGGGTCCGGTGCCGGGGCCTGCCCGTACACGGCGGTCCACATCGTCGGCCAGCGCGCCGAAGGCGTGTTGCGCTTTCCCGAGGCCGTGGCCGTGGACGCCGCGGGCGACGTGTACGTCGCCGACCAGCTCTCCTACGTCGTGCAGAAGTTCACCGCCGCGGGCACCTTCGAGACCGAGTGGGGCTCCTACGGCGGCGGTCACGGCCAGTTCGGGCCGATCGGCGGCCTCGCGGTGGACGCGACAGGGGACGTGTACGTCCTCGACTCCAGCCACGATCGCATCGAGAAGTTCGGTCCCGACGGCGAATACATCAAGGACTGGGGCAGCCGCGGGAGCGCGCTCGGCGAGTTCAACTTCGGCTCCTCCCAGAACCCCAGCCAGCCCCCCGGCGGGGGCATCGCGGTGGCCGGCGAGCACGTGTACGTGGCCGACTCCGGCAACGACCGCGTCGAGCGCTTCAACCTCGAAGGCGGCGAACCCATGTCCTGGGGCACGCTCGGCTCCGGTCCCGGCCAGTTCTCCTACCCGCGCGGGGTGGCCGCCGACGAAAGCGAGGTGATCGTCTCCGACGACGACAACCACCGCATCGAGAAGTTCAGCCCCGAAGGCGCGTTCCAGGGCGAAGCCGGCTCCCAGGGCAACGGGCCCGGGCAGTTCGGCTTCCCCTACGGCGTCGCCCTCGACGGCGCCGGCGACGTGTACGTGGCCGACGACAGCAACGACCGCGTCGTCAAGCTCACGCCCCAGCTCACCTTCGCCGGCGCATGGGGCGGCGAAGGCTCCGCCCCGGGCCGGCTCGAGTTCCCCCGGGCGCTCGCCGTGGCACCGTCCCCGGCGGGGCAGCCCACCGGCGAAATCTACGTCGCCGACACCGCCAACGATCGCATCGAGGCGTTCGACCCGGCCGGCGAATACCTGCGCACGCTCGGCACCTCCGCCCTTGGCCCCGGCGCGCTCACCGCCCCCCGCGGCGTGGCCGTCGACCCCACCGGCCGGCTGCTCGTGTCCGACACCGTCGGCAACCGCCTGGAGGTGTTCGCGCCCGGCAGCTTCGCCTTCGCCGAACAGTGGGCGCCCAGCGGCGGCGTTCCCTCCGTCGCTGGCTTCACCTCGCCCACCGGCTTCTCCTCGCCCGCCGGCATCGCCGTCGACCCGCACGGATCGGTGTACGTGGCCGACGAAGGCCACGGACGGATCGTGCGGCTGTGGGGCGAAGGGGCGTTCCTGGGCGAACTCGGCGGCGCCTCGGACCTCGGCGGAGCAGGGCTCGCGGACGCCGACGCGGTCGCCGTCGGCGGCCAGTTCGACCAGACCTACGTGGCGGACGCCGCCCACAACCGCGTGCTCGTGTACAGCCCCGGTGGAACGCTCGTGGCGCAGTGGGGAGCCGACGGGGGCGACGGCGCCGCCGGCAGCGCCAGCGGCGCCTTCCGCCACCCCGACGGTCTCGCCCTCGCCCCCTCCGATGACGTGTACGTCGCCGACACCGCCAACAACCGCGTCGTCGAGCTCTCGCCCGGAGGCGCCGTCATCACCCAGTGGGGGTCGAAGGGCACGGGCAACGGCCGCTTCAACACACCCACCGCCCTCGCCGTCTCCGCGGCCGGCGACGTGTACGTGCTCGACCGGGAAAACAACCGCGTGCAGGAGTTCGACGCGGGCGGGCACTTCCTCGCCAAGTGGGGCCTGCGCGGCACCGGCCCCGGGGAGTTCTCCCAGCCGAACGCCATCGCCGTGGGCTGCGAAGGCGACGTGTACGTGGCCGACACCAACAACAACCGCGTCGAGGGCTTCCAGCTCGCCGCTCCCGCCACCAGCGGCTGCCTCGCACCGGGCACCTGGCCGACACCGCTCAACATCGCCCCCCTCGTGCACGTGAGCCTGCCCCGCGCCGGCGGCGTGCTCGCCCGCCGCGCCCTCACCCTCGCCGTGAGCTGCCTCCGTAGCTGCAAGGTGCTCGTCACGGGCACCCTCACGCCGCTCTCGCGCCGTGGACGGGCGGTCGCCCTGGTCGGCGCCGCACGCGCGCTCACCGGCGGTCTCACCGCCGACCTGCGCCTGCTCGTCAGCGCCCGGGGCCTGCGGCTGCTGCGCGGGGAGCTCGGTCACCACCGGAGGCTCGAGGCGCGCGTCAGCATCGTCGCGGCCGCCCCCACGGGCGCCCGCGCCACCGTCACCCGCAGCTACCTCGTCACCCGCTGAGCGCGCGCTGCGCGCCAGGCGCCGGGGCGTCGGCGCGAGAACGTCAATAATGGGCGCATGAGCATCGATGAGATCTTCGACGACGGCGAGAACCCGGGCATCGACCAGCGCACCGAGCGCATCACCATCGAGACCGAGCGCCACCGCATCGAGGGCATCCTGACGCTCGCCCGGGACGGCTACCGCAGTCGCGTCTCCGACGTCCTCAACGCCTCCGAGCGCGACTTCATCACGCTCACCGAGGTGACCGTCGCGCCGCTCGACGGCGGGCCCGTCGAGCTGCACCCCTACCTCAGCATCGCCCGCCGGCACATCGTGTTCGCCGTCGCCGCAGACGACGGGTCCGCGTCCTGATCAGGGCGTGAAGCTGCCCGCGCTCGAGACCGTGCCCGCCGGCGCCGAGGCGTTGCTCACAGAGATCGGCCCGGCGCCCGCTCCCGCCGGGACCGTCACCTTGAGCTTCTTGGCCGAGGCCGACTTGACCGTCGCCGGGGTGCCGTCGAAGCTGACGCTCGAGCTCGCGTTGAAGCCGACGCCCTTGATCGTCACCGCCTTGCCCGGCCCTGCGTGTTCCGGGGAGAACGAGACGACCGACAGCGTCGGCACGAACTTGGCCCTGCCGGTCACCCGGGTCGCGGCCGTGCTCAGCGAGATCTTGCCCTTGACGGCGCCGTCGGGCACCGTCGCTTCGATCTCCGTCGCGGACACCACCTCGAACCGCGCCGCGAGCTCACCGAACTCCACTCCCTCCACGCCGCCCAGGCCGGTGCCCCGGATCGTCACCGTGGACCCCGTGATCCCGGAGGCCGGCGAGAAGCTGGTGAGCACGGGTGTTTCCGCCACCGCGAAGGCCCCCAGGCCGAGTGGGCTGCCGAGGCCCGTGGGACCGTCGTAGCCGACGGCCGCCTGACAGGCGCTGGCCCCGTCGCACGAGCCGTTGGCTCCGGCGACCACGTCATCCAGAGCGCCGGCCTGGCCAGCGTGGGAGTACAGCGTGATGGCCGGAAACGCCACGCCGTGCCCGCCGCCCGCGAGCGCGAACTCGGCGGCGATGATCGGCGCCGCCACCGACGTGCCGCCGAACACCGTCCAGCCGGTCGGTTCGTTGCCTTCGGGGGTGCTGTCGTAGATGTCCACGCCCGTCCGCGGGTCCGCCACCGCCGACACGTCCGCCACCGAGCGTTCCCCGCCGCAGCCGGTGGCCGAGAAGTTCGCCACCGCGCTCTGCCACGCCGGGGCGCCGAAGATCTGGCTGCAGCCGCTACCGCCTTCGTCCCAGGCCGTGCTGCTCCAGGTGCCGTGTTCGTCGGACAGGGTGGTGCCCCCGACCGCCACCACTGCCGGCGCGGAGGCCGGGAAGTTCGCGCTCGCGGGCTTGCCCGCGCACGCCTCGTTCAGGTACCCGCAGTCCCCCGAGCTGGCCGTGAGGACCACCCCCGGGTGATCGTAGAAGCCGCTGCTCAGTTCTTCGAAGAAGCTCGTGATCACCGGTTCCTCGGCCACCTGATAGGAGTTGCTCACCTCGTTCGCCCCCGCCTTCACCGCCGCGTTCACCGCCGCGCCGAGGTCGGTGAGTTCTTCGCTGTTGGCCTCCACCAGCAGGATGTGGCAGTTCTGGCAGATCGCGTGGGCCATCTGCACGTCGATCGAGATCTCGCCCGCCCATTCCCCCTGCTCGGGTGGCAGCGGCGCGGGCTGGCCGTTCTCGTTGACCTTGCGAAAGCACCCGTTCGCGGCCGTGCACGGGGGCAGGCCGAACTGCTCGTCGTACACCCCCAGATCCGCTTCCGCCGTGGGGTCGTCGAAGGCGTCCACCACCGCCACCGTCTGGGTGCCCGAGGCCGCCGTTTCCGTGGGCAGCGCGTACGCCGCGTGCAGGTCCGCGGGGGTCAGGAAGCCGCCGAGGGGGCTCGTGACGTCCACGGCGCCGGCTTCGCCGCCAGCCCCTGCTCCGGCTTCCCCGACGGCGTTCGCTTCGGGTACGGACTCCGTCTGCGAACTCGGCACGAGGCGCAGTGCCGTGCACGCGGCCGCCGGCGGCAACGGCGCGCCGCACACCGGTCGGACGGTGTAGGGCGAGGCCCCCGCCGGGGCCGCCAGGGCGCTCGCGCCCGTGCCAGCAGCGGCGGCGGCGGCGGCGAGCACCAGCGCGGCCGTCAGCGACGTCCACGCGCGCGCGATTCCACGCCCCTGCCCCCGCTGGGCCCCTCCCCACATGACACCGATGATACAAGCGCCGACTGGCCAGTCAACCAGGAGGATTCCCGGCCGCGCCCAGCGTGTACACGAGCGCCCCCTGGACGGGCCGGCCCGTGAGCCCGAGCGCCGCGAGCTCCGCGGGCCACGATTCGGGGCTGCTGGGATCGACGACCACGCTGCCCACGTGGTAGCGGGCGAGGAAGCCGCGCAGCTGCGCCGGCGAGACGGGCTGGGGCGGGAAGCTCAGCAGCCGGCCCGCCACGGGGTCGGACTGGAACTGGCTCGGGGCGGCCCCCGACAGGTTCCCCTCCGGCATGCGAAAGGCGAAGTGCGCCTGGGCCTGCCAGAGCATGCCGTAGCCGCGATACCCGTACGGCAGCACGAGCACCACGCCGCCCGCCGGCAGCACCCGCTCATAGCCCTGGCCGCTGAACAGGGCGGGAAGGCTGGGGCGGCTGTTGAACAGCGGCCCGCCGCCGTCGGGCAGGATCGCCACGAAGCCGAGGATCACGATCGCCCAGCGCGCGAGCGGCCAACGGGCGGGCGTGGCCAGCCACATGGCGAGCGCCACCGCCAGCGCGAACCACACGTACAGGACGATGCGATCGGGGACCGCCGCCCTGGCGATCGGCAGATGGGCGACGAGCGTCCAGGGAAGCGGGATGGTGCCGTGCCCGGCGACGCTCAACCGCGACCCGAACGCGAGCACCAGGGCGGCGGCGGCCGTTCCGCCCAGCACGAGTGCGGCGGGCGTGCGCCGCCGCTCCCACAGGGCGGCGCAGAACGCCACGAGCAGCGGCACCCCGAAGTAGGCCCCCTGCTCGGCGACGTTGCCGGGCAGGCGCGCGGCCACGCCACCCGCGTAGCGCAGGAGGGTGACCTGCGTGGGGACGACGAGGCCCGCGAGGTCGACCACCAGCGTGGTCGCCGCCCCGGGCACCGGGGCCGGATGCTCGCGGATCACCGAGTAGTACAGGTAGGGGCTCGTGATCAGCACCGCCAGCGCGCCCGCCGACAGGGCTTCGAGCGCCGTCTCCACCAGCGCCGCGCGCGTGGCGGGCGGCGAGGCGAGCCACGCGAGCACGAACGCGAGCGCCCCGAACGCGACGCTCGTGCCGAGGATCTCGGTGGAGGTGAGGATCTGGACGACACTCAGCAGCGTCATCGCCGCCACGAACGCAGCGCGGCCGATGCGCATGTCCACGCGCGCGAGCACCGCCAGCACGGCCAGCGGCAGGAGCGCGATGAGCATCAGGTTGACGTGTCCCACGAGCTGCGAGAGCTCGTAGCTGGAGAAGCCGAACACCCAGCCCCCGGCGAGGGACGCGAGGCGGTGGTGGGTGATCCGCCAGCAGAGCAGGTACATGGTGCTCGCGGCGAGCGCCGGGCTGAGGATGGCGATCGCGTCGTACGCCGGGAGCAGCCCGAACGCGGCCGAGAGCGGCCATACCACCATGCTTGGCAGCGGGATCAGCGCAGCCGCGGCCACGTTGGCGCCGACCGGGCTCCACACCAGGTGGGTGAAGAAGGGGTTCGTGGCGTGCGTGAGCGCGTACGGCCACCAGCCCAGCGCCCACATGTAGGAGGGTGGATCCCCCGCACCGCCGAGGCACGCGCACACGCGGCTCGGGTCGGCCAGCACGTGGCGACCGAACAGCAGCGCGGAGACGGCGATGTAGAACGCCGGCACCGCGGCCCACCGCGCCAAGGTCCTGTACGGGCGGTTCGGGACGCGTTGCAAACCGCAAGCGTATTGACCGGCTGCGCGAGGCGCTGATGGAACCAGGCGGGCGCGAGGCGCGACGGCGAGCAGCAGACGCGATCCGTGGCTCTCGTCGCAAATAGGTCTTGCCGCTCGCGGCTCTCGTCGGCTATTCGTCCTCTATTACGACGACGAGCGGCCGAGGCGATCCGGCGCGGGAGGGCCTAGCTCCATGCCCGAAGCGGGCGCTTCGACGCTCACAGCAGCTTGCGCAGCTCCTCGCGGCTGATTTCGGCGTCCTTGAGCAAGCGCGCCAAGGTCCCGATCGACATCGGCCGGTTGGCTACCGGCACGCTCAGCGTCCGGCGGGTGGCTGGGTGGACGTAGATGTGGTGGCTTCCCCGGCTGCGGTCGTGCTCCCAGCCCTTGCGCTCCAAGACGCGGATGAGTTCTTTGGCGGTGAGCCGAGGGAGCTTGTCGCTCACGCCGCCGGCGCTAGTTTGCGGTGCTCGACCTTCGGCAGCGCCCAGCCACGCTCGGCGCGGGACTCGAGGTAGAGCGCCATCGCCTCTTGGATCATGGCGGTGGCGTCCTCAAGCGTCCCCCCCTCGCTGATACAGCCGGGCAGATCGGGGACGTAGACGGTGTAGCCACCCTCGTCCTGCGGCTCAAAGACAACGTCGAATTGTGGTTGGGTGTCCGTGGTCATGGCTTTGGCTTCCTTCTGGGCTCCATTGTACCTGCGGGCCGCCGTGCGGTGCAAGCTGAGCATATTGGCCTGACCGATTGTTCAAGCCGAAGCGCCGCTTTCACCCGCCTCCTTGAGCGCGAGTGCAATAAAGCTGCTCTTTCCGTCCGTGTAGGCTTCACGGTCGTGCTCGTAGCTGACCGCCAATCGCTGCTTGATCTCCTGGTATTTGAGTGCGATATCAGGTCGAACACGCAAGAAGTCTCGCAACGCAAGCTCGTCTTGATAGCGCTGTGACCCGGTCGGCACCAAATGCAAATGATGGGTACGGTGGGCCGGATCGGGCTTGCAGAACCAGTGCATTTCTTTTTCACGGTATGGGGCACGGAGGTATCCAAGCTCGGCAAGCGGCTCAAACGCTGGCCGAGATGAGTCCAGGCTTTCTACGCCAACCAGGATGTCGATCACTGGCTTGGCAGCCAAGCCGGGCACCGCCGTGCTGCCCACATGGTGGATACCACCGCTCACCCATGTGCCGATCGCCGGTTCGAGTAAGCGCTTCTCTTCCTCAAAGCGGATCGGCCACGACAAATCATAGGGCACAACGCGAACCGGTTCGTCGTCCCAATAGCGATAATCGGTCGGGTCGGCTTGGTCCTTGGCAGCCTGCTCCTCAGCATCCTTTCGTTCCTTGATCTGCCGTTTGGCCTGCAGCCACAAGGCCATCGCGATCTGCTCGGTGTCGATCTCCTCGCGCTGGATGCCGACGACTTTGATTTTTCGACTGCTGCCCCGCTTGCCCGTCATGCCCTGATCATCCCGCGATCAGGTGCCGGCGTCAATACCACAAGAACGTCGGGCACTGTCGCACAAGCGGCATTGGACGTAGTTCAGCTAGGAGACGTGCGCTTCCGCGAACGCAAGCACTGGGTCCAAGCCGTTCGTTTCTGTACGAATGCGTAGTTCAACGGCGTGGAAGCCGCTGACCGGGACGCTTATCGGCACGGGTGGCCGATTGAGCATAAACTTGCCTTTGGCTGTTACCCCATCGGCAACGACCCACCAGTAACCGGGATAGGTTTCGTTGGCTCCTTTCTTGGTGGTGCCACCGACCAAAGCGGTGAGGTATCGGTACTTGCCTTTGAGGTTATAGGTGATCGCGCGGCATTCCCACCAAGAACCACACGAGTCCTGCCCACTGTCGCCCCAGACTTCTTCTTCCCAGTACACGCTTTTTGTGTACGCATGTTCCCCGAGTTCTACTGTGCCTCGTTCTGGCCGATCGCCTTCCGTATAGGGAAGTTCTGAGATGTACCTTGGCGCAGAGGGCAGCGGTACAGGGTTCTTGGCAGCCGGCGGCGTGCTGGTGTTCGTGACGGACCCGCCAGCCGACGACGTGGGTTGGCGTCTTGCTTGCGACGCCGGGGCTTTTGAGCCTGGCGAGAAGGCTTGAATACCAAGCACCGCGATGATGGCCGCGCTCAGCACGGCTGCGATCGTTGCGACAGCGACTTTCTGCACAAACGACAGCAACGAGAATCGCTCTCGCAGATTGTCGCTGTGGTGCCCGCTGGGGTGCTCAGCAGCCATAGTCCGAATGCTAGCAAGGCGCAAATGCACAGAACCTACGCTTGGCCGGGGGTCGCACAAATCGGCGTTTGACGACCACAGCCTAACTGCGATGCTGACGACTCGCGTCGAGCGCGCTGGCGACGCCGACAACGACCTTCGACTGGTATTCGTCGGTTATGACCTGCTGAGCGGCGATCGCACGTTCAAGCAGTAGCCGGTCCCGCTCGCCAGATGCATAGTCGCCCACGCCGTGGACGTAGCCGAGACGCTCGTTCTCAAGCACAAACCGCTGTCGCTCTAGTATCCGCCATCGGTCGTGCGGCCTGAACACCTGGGCTGCGCCAGCCGCTGCTGCTGCGAGTGCGCCTAGCAACGATGGCAGGAGCCTGCCGAACACAAAAGTACCTGTCTGTGTCGAAACAACGATGCAAACCGGGATCATTGATGCTGACCAGACCACAGCCAGTCCCGCTAGGAACGATAGTCTTCGGTTTCGCGCGGCCCAGTGCGCCCATTCTGCGATGAGTAGGTCGCACTCTTCGAGCGCGGTTTTCACCTCGACATGTTGGCTCGCTTGCACCCATGGAGTTATAGCCCACTCGAAGATGCACCGTCCACCGGCATCGCGTCTGCGCGGGCAGGCGCCGTGCCGTGAGCAGGAATCCCACCCCTTGAGCTATTCACTTGGCGAACCGAACTCCTGCTGCCAGTTGTTCGGTTGGCTGACCGGCGCGAACGACAGGTAGCCCCCCGGCGTCATCGCTGGCACGGGCGAACTCAGCACCTTGTACCAGTCGTATTGGGTCGGGTTGCTCGCCTGTGGCAGCTTGAAATAGGCTGGCAGGACGAAGTTCGACACAAGCACCCCTTCGATCTCACTGCCCGACTGCTGCACCGGGTCGCAAACCTCGAGCGGATAGATCCGCTGTGTCTCCTCGTCGGTCTTGGTCTTCGGCTTGGGGACAACCTGTGGGTCTACCAGCATCTCGAGCATCTCATGAGACGCCACTTCGGAAGGCTGCTCGGTGGCTTCCTGTGTCGTTTTGCAGAATATCTTCGCTAGTGGCAGCTCCGGGGCGCCCTTGCGTCGTCCCCGTTGCGAGTTCTCGGATGCTTTTTCGAGCCTGCCGCTCGGCGTTCCCTGCTTGAATGGCTCGTCTTCGTGGAAGCCGAGAGCGCCTTCTTGGGTACTTGTGTCGAGCAGTTCGATATGCCACGTCCCGTCCGGCACCGGCGCGTCTTTCGCCACGAATTCGACCTTGCCGGCCGGCTGCGCGTGGCCGCCGTTCGCCCACGGCGATCCGTTGTAGTCGCGCGTTGCCTGCACATTGAGTGCTGCGGTGATCGCCTGTGCTTCTCCATCAGTCAGCACCGACGAGAGATTCTGGACCGTGATCGTGACCGGCTCGGTCGATTTCGCTGCCGTTTCTGTCTGTGCCTCAGCCATCATCTTCCCCCAATCCTTGAGCCCGTCGCCGAGCTCTTGCTTTCGTAGGTCCTGCCACCCGCACCGCTCTATGCGTACTTCCTACGTCCTTCTCGCCTCGGGATGCGGCATCGAACTCATGAAACCGTATCAACTACGGGCGCTTCGACGTCTCGTCGGCACGACTCCAATCGGGTGATGCGATTGCTCGAACCCCGCCGGTGCGTGAACGTGATGTAAAGCCACCGTCGATGGCCGCCCAGCGGGGTAGGGGCTCAGTAGCGGATCGACCGACTGAACGGCAGGTTCGGCTATGCGGTGTGGTAGTTTCCAGGGCTCAGTGGCTGAAGAATCACCCTCTGATCTCGGTGTGGTCCGCTATGCCTTCCGGCTTGGCTGGGCGGTGTCGGAGCTGAGAGGGCGCTACCGGCCGGATCGGTTCGGCCAGCGAGACCCCGGCCACGGAGAGGTGTTCGCCCGCAACGGCTACGAGCTTCCCCTCGCCAGCGAGCGCAGCCCGGCCGAAATCCGCTTGGAGCTGGTCGACACCGTCGAAGACCTCTGCCAGGCCGTCGACCTCACAGACGAAGCGACCAAAACGGTCTGGGCCGCCCTCAAGACCTCTCTGGAGGGCTTCGAAAAGAAGGGCGCCGACCATGCTGCGCTGTGGTCAAACCTGGCACACGAAATCTACAAGCTTGACGCCCACATCCAGGACACGCTCGTCCTTCAAGCTTCGCAGGCCACCGGCTACCAGCTCGGGCGCGGCCTCGCCGATACCTACTGGGCACTACAGCCGGCGTGTCCACCAAATGCGATGGGCTCCTGGGAGTTCCTGCTCGGAGCAGACCGCTGCGCGACCCTCCGGCGCCTCGCCGCCCGGCTGACAAGCTACGTCGGTTCGCCGGTACTGGCCGCGATCGACGGCCCGCTGGAATGCTGGCACGAACTGGCAGCCAACACCGAGCGCCGCGACCAACCGGACGTCCAGACAGACCTCTACCGTCAAGGACTGCTCTGGCGCGACCTGATCCGCGGTGAACGCTCCACCGCCGATCTACAGCCACCGGGCAAGGTCAAGACATCAGCCACGGCCAAAGCATGGAAAGACCTCAAGCTCTACCGCACCGCAGCGCTCAGCCTCAAAGTGCCCCTGATCGGAGCAGTCATCAGCATTGCTCTGCTTGTCGCCGGCGCGTCGCTACTCGCAGAGGGATCCGGCAGCACCGCCCTCACCACCCTGGTTGGGATACTCGGCGCCCTCGGCCTGACCAGCGCCGGCCTATACGCCCGGGCCAAGGCAGACGTAACCTCGCTGCTGACAAACCTCAGCCAAACCGTGGAAACCGAGCGCATCCGCCAAGCCGCGAACCGCTGCCCCACCACCAGCGGCACCACCTGAGACCCCGTCACACGCTTTTCGGCTCTGCGCACTGGAGGATCACCTGATGGGCGCGACTGAAGAAGTTCCTAACGTACTAGGCAAAGCATTTGGCTGGTTTCTGGACAAGCGGGGAGCGTTGTCCGTCACGCAATCGCACTTGGGACAGATGCGCGGGGTCGTGGAGACAGCGCTGGGGCAGAAGCGGTGGCCACCGGGAGCCCCTGCTGAACGTTGGGAGGAAGCATGGTCGCGGAACGGCCCCATGCTCGCGCGGAGGATGAAGAGCGACGCGTTCGCTACGGTGGAGGACGTATACGGGCTTGCTGATGACTTCAAGCGCGGGCTAGCACCAGGGGAGCGAGACTTCGACACCACCACCCAGCACCCTGGCGATGACGAAAGCTTCTTCGTCCGCTATCTCGAGGCACTCGATCGCGCCGATGCCGCTCTCAGAACCAATCGGCGGCAGTAGCACGGGTACGTTACAAGGTCGGCACATGTCGCACAACCGGTAGTGCCCGCCACCCTTCGCCGTGGGCGTCGTGTTACAATACGTCATATATAGGAGAGGTAGAAGTGAAAGCTCTACATTTGGGCGTTGTTATAGAAGTCGGTGCGAGTGAGCGATTCTTGATCGAGGAAGCGCAAACTGGCACTCGCTTCGACGCGAAGTATTCTCTGGGGCGAGCGATTGCATCTACCACCCGGTCATCAATCCCGCGATTGAGCGAAGCACGCGAACAAGGAAAAGACTGCGCGCTGAAGACCCCGACCGTTGGGGACGCGGTTTGCTTCGAAGTCTCAGCTTGTCCAGGTGGCGCTGGTCATTGGGGTTACGTCAACCGCTATCTTCTCACGACCGAGCGTGCCTATCCCAGCCGCTTTGTGCCTAGGCTAGTGGGGTAAGGGCACAAGGACAGACCTCCGCGGTTCGTCGTACAAGCGGAAAGATGCTAGTAGGCAGCATTTCCCACCACGAGCTGCGATATAGTCGGCACATGACACCTGTTTCGACCCAACTCCCCGACCTGTGCGAAGTCGATCACTTTGGCCCCGCAGACGAGGCCATCTTCAAGGAGCTACGTGCCGTCCTAGCGAAGCATGACGCTCTAGGACGATTTGGCGTGGTGCTGCTCCACCAGCACTTCCCGCTTCGAGAGGATGAGCGCCTTGTAGAGTTTGTAGACGCGCAGGGGCGCGTTCTCACGGTCAAGCCGGTATCGATTAGCGAGGCTACGGCTGTCAACGCGGTTCAGACCCAGTGGCGACTCGATCGGCCGACTCCCACGCTCGGATGCGAACAGTGGTGCTACGAGGACCCAGCTACGGAAGAGCATCTCAACACCGGCCATCAGAAAACTGACGAGTAGCCTCGCCGATCAGGACTCGGAAGTCCGAACCCATCGAATCGCGCTTTTACCAGCACCACAACTAATCTACTGGAGGTGTGCGTGAATCTAATAATTGTTAGGGCTCGACAGACCGACGTCGATCGCCACGGGAATCCGAAGAACGTGAGCTTCAATCTTCGCTTTGAACTTGAGTTGGAGCCTGAGGAGGAAGTAATCGTCCGAGAGAATCAGCTCGGACGCCAAATGCTATTCGAGTCGCCCGCCAAGCGGGTCGACGCTTACGCAGGCCATCGGTAAAGTCGTCGAGTTGATGCTCCCGAGTCTGGAACTCGCACTCGCGGTGGAGGAAACGATGACCAATAACTGCAAGAGCTTTGCGGCCCTGGTTACTCAGGCGCGTATCTTCGAGCGCAGCGATGTAGTCCCGTTGTAGCCTAGACCCTATGGAGCGTCGGCTTTTCGGCGTGTGAGGCAGGATCGGCCGGCACCCCGCGCATAGATGTGCGGGGACTGGGCGTCAGGGTGGTCCTGGCGCCGACACCCCAGCTATGGGAGGTGCCG
>Ga0302325_10002318_pt1 | contig 46417 bp, 39 predicted proteins | sample Palsa_T0_2_FD_201948 | JGI IMG/M metagenome (GOLD analysis project Ga0302325, IMG submission 201948) | Peat permafrost microbial communities from Stordalen Mire near Abisko, Sweden - Palsa_T0_2 | ecosystem: Environmental > Terrestrial > Soil > Palsa > Peat permafrost | place: Sweden: Abisko...
TGCCGCCGGTGAGTATACGGGCCCTGGGCGCTGCTTATGCCTTGTTGCCGCGCCTGAACGCGGAGCGGGAGCGGCTGCACCGGTTGATCGAACGATTCCGCTCGGCCGGGATCGGTTTTGAGCGCCCGGACAGCAGGACGCCGATCCAGGTAGTAGTGGTTCCCGGGAATGCGGCGGTGAGGGCGGTGGCGGATCGGTTGCAGGCGGCTGGACTGGATGTCCGGCCCATCCTTTCGCCGACGGTGGAGCGGGGGCGGGAGCGGTTGCGGATCGTTTTGCACGCATTCAATACCGATGAGGAGGTGGATCGCCTGATCGAAGGGCTGCAAAAAAAATAAGCCGGTTGCAAAAAATAAGCCGGCTCAACGCTTGAGACCGGCCTATTATCTACCTGAACCACCTGAACTGATATTAAAGAGTACGTTGTTTTTTTCATCACAAAGTTGCGTTGAAGAAATCATCCGGACAATACCATTTTGTGGTATCACCACTTATGGGGAATTTAGTGGAAATGTGGATCAGGCGGGGATTTGGAAAAATAGTTTACTTTTAGCGCCCGACAACCAAATAATTTTTTCTGGTATGAGAATACTCCCCTTTTTTCTTTCGCTGATCCTAACGGCAGGGCTGGTCTATTGCTTGAACAGGCAATGGGGAAAGGTTCCTATCATGGGGCAGTTCCTGAGTCCGCAGCATGGGTTCTGGCAGAATGCGGAGCCGACGGATGAGTCTTTTGACGGACAAGTCGAATTACCAGGAATGAAAGGAAAGGGGGATGTCTATTTTGATGAGAACCTGATCCCGCATGTGTTTGCCGACAACAGGAGCGACGCCTGTTATATCCAGGGGTATCTGCATGCCAAATTCAGGTTATGGCAGATGGAATTCCAGTCATTTGCGGCGGCGGGGAGGGTAAGTGAGGTGCTTGGAGCCGGCCCAAATAACAATTACATCAAATACGACCGTGGCATGCGGCGGCTGGGGATGGTGACGGCGGCGAAGGCGATGCTGGCCATGGTAGAAACGGACAGTGACACGAGGGCTGATTGCGATGCCTATACGGCGGGGGTGAATGCATATATCAGTCAGCTCAACGCCAGTGATCTGCCTTTGGAGTACAGGCTCCTGAACTATACGCCGGAGCCCTGGACCAACCTGAAGTCCATGCTTTTCGTGAAGTACATGGCTTTTGACCTGGCCGGCGGGGATGACGATTTTCAGATGACCAACGCCAAAGCCTTCTTCAGTAAGGAGGATTTTGCCAAGCTCTATCCGGAAGTGCAGGACAGTGCGGACCCCGTCATTCCAAAGGGGACGCATTTTCAGCCGCCTACGATCCAGCTGAAAGTGCCAAAGACGGTAGATAGTCTTTATCTCAACAGCAAAATCACGGTCACGGACCGGGAGAAGGCGCCCGATCCCGACAATGGCAGTAACAATTGGGCCGTCAGCGGGAAAAAGACGATCAGCGGCAAGCCTATCCTTTGCAACGACCCGCATCTGAGCCTCACGCTCCCCAGCATCTGGTACCAGATGCAGATCCATACTCCGACCTACAATGTGTATGGCGTTACCTTTCCCGGGGCTCCTTATGTGATCATAGGCTTTAACGACAGCTGCTCCTGGGGTATCACCAATAGCGAGCGGGATGTGCGGGATTATTATGCGATAAAGTTCAAGGACGATACCCGGCAGGAATACTGGTTCAACGGACAATGGGCGCCCGCAGTTCAGCGGGTGGATACCCTGCTCGTCAGGGGTGCGCTGCCCATATATGATACGGTGGCGACGACGGTCTTCGGACCGGTGATGTTCGACCCGACCTATACCGGATTCTCGGATGAGCCGAGTAGCCACTCGTATGCCGTGCATTGGAAGGCTGCGGACAGTTCTAACGAGCTGAAGACGTTTTGCCGGTTCCAGCGGATGACAAACTATTCCGATTACAAAGAAGCGCTGTCGACCTTTGCCTGCCCCGGGCAAAATATCGCCTATGCCGACAAGTCGGGGGTGGTCGCGTTGTGGCAGGAAGGGGAGTTCCCGGCAAAATGGAAGGAACAGGGGCGTTTTGTGATGCCGGGTGAGGACAGCAGCTATATGTGGCAGGGCAATATTGCCCGGGAGGAGAATCCCGGGATGCTCATTTCCGACGATGGAAATGACAGGGGGTTTGTGAGCAGCGCCAACCAGCTACCAGTGGACACGACCTATCCCTATTATCTGGGGATCGACTTCCCGCCTTATCGCGGTCTGTATGTGAACCGCAGGCTCAACAACCTCAATTCCATTACCGCGGCGGATATGATGGGGATGCAGACGGACAACTATGACATTTTTGCGGCGATGGCCAAGCCGCTTTTGCTCCGCAATATTCAGGATAACCGCCTCACCGACGGTGGTCGGACGTTCCTGAAGGTCTTCCAGGATTGGGACGGGAAGAATGACCCCAACCAGGTAGGGCCGACGGTCTTTAATTATTGGTGGAACTACCTGCAGCACGATATCTATGACGATGAGTTTGCGACGGATCTGCCGATGAAGCGACCCTTTGAGAGCACGCTCCTGGAGGCGTTGCTGCGGGACACTGCCTATTCCTTTATCGACAACATCCATACGCCGCGGAAGGAGACGCTGCCCGAGGTGGTGACGACAGCGTTTATGCAGACCGTGGATGACCTCAACCAGGCCAAGACCGATGACCGGCTTTCCTGGGCAAAGAACAAGGATACCTGGGTACGCCATCTCCTGCAATTCGCTTCCCTGAGCCGGCCTCATTTGCCGATAGGCGGCGGCACGCATTGTATCAATGCCGCCAAGCCCTTGCACGGGCCGAGCTGGCGGATGATCGTACATCTGACGACACCCACTGAGGCCTATGGCATTTATCCGGGGGGGCAGAGCGGCAATCCGGGCAGCCCTTATTACGACACGTTTGTGGACAAATGGGCGGCGGGTCAATACAATACGCTTTGGGTGATGGCGCCCGACGATGCGGCAAAGAATCCGCGGGCGAAGTGGGTCATACATTTTTCCGGAAGTTAATATAGACGATATATGGTGGTAAAATTTGTTGTGACGACGGCGTTGATCGCCTTACTCAGCTTTGTTTTAGGTCTTTTCTTACCCTGGTGGACGATAGCCATAGCGGCTTTTGCCGTCAGCGCGTTGATCCCGCAGCGACCGATACCCGCCTTTTTTTCCGGTTTTGCGGCGCTTTTTCTCTTATGGGGCTTGCTGGCATTGGTCGCCGACCTCCGCAACGAGAGTATTTTGTCGGCACGGGTGGCGGCGGTGCTACCACTGGGCGGGTCCAGCGTCGCTATTTTGCTGGTGACGGCTTTTGTGGGGGCGCTTGTCGGCGGAGGCGGGTCTTTAACGGCGGCATTTTGTAGGAAATGAGCCGTCGCCGGGAATTTTGTAACTTTACACATGGCCGCACTGCACAACCGCGTCAGCCAAAAGGAGCTGAAGGCACGCTTATACGAGGAGACCGAAGCCCGGACAACCCTCTCTTTTTACCGTTACTTTCCCATCGCCGATCCAACGACTTTCCGCGACGAGCTCTATCTGGGACTGAATAAATGCTCGGTCTTCGGTCGCATTTACGTGGCCGGGGAAGGGATCAATGCACAGATAAGTGTGCCGGTATCGTTTTTTGCGTCTTTACAGGCTTATTTGGAAGGTATCCCGGGACTGGAGGGTTTGCGGTTGAATATCGCTGTGGATGATGACGGCAAGTCTTTCTGGGTGCTCAAGATCAAGGTGAGGCAGAAGATCGTTGCCGATGGCATCGTGGACCCGAGTTTTGACATGGGCAGGAAAGGAAGGTATGTGGATGCGGCCGCGTTCAACCGGCTGACAGCCGATCCGGCCACAATCGTCGTGGACATGCGGAACCACTATGAGTATGAAGTAGGGCATTTCGAGAAGGCGATCGAGGTGCCCAGTGACACCTTTCGTGCCCAGTTGCCGCTTTCCGCGGAGATGTTGGCCGACAACAAAGACAGCCCGATCATCATGTATTGCACGGGGGGGATCAGGTGTGAGAAGGCCAGCGCCTATCTGTTGCATCAGGGTTTTACCAATGTGTTCCACCTGGAAGGAGGGATCATCCACTATGCCAATACGGTGAAGGAGCAGGGGCTGGAGAATAAGTTCCGGGGGAAGAATTTCGTTTTTGACGACCGGATGGGGGAGCGCATCAGCGGGGAGGTCATCGCGTGCTGTCACCAGTGTGGGGCGCCGGCGGACACGCATACCAATTGCCGTAATGAGGGGTGTCATTTGTTGTTCATCCAGTGTGCATCCTGCGCCGAAAAGTTTGAGGGCTGTTGCAGTCCGGCCTGCAAGGAGACGATCCACCTGCCGACGGAGCAGCAGGAGGCCTTGCGGAAGGGTGTAGAGAAGGGGTTGCATGTGTTCAACAAGGCCAGGGGGAGGCGCGGGCAGGGGGTATAGCAGGCCCTCCGGTGTTCTTTTTTGCCTCTCTGCGGGTTAAAGACGGGGGCGAGTGGGTGGTTCGTTTTGTCAGGGGCGGCGGCAATTGGAATTTTTGTTCCCGAAATCGTCCAGACTTTGGCTGCTGCGGGGTTTTGGTGGCTTTCACGGTGTGGGATATGCACGGATGAGCTATGGATCGTCCTGCAAATGGATTACAGGTTATAGAAAAGTGACAAGTGTAATAATTGTTGCTTCAGCAAAATTCTCCTATTTTCGAATCCAACAAAAAGTGTATAGCGTACGTTTATCATGGACAAGTAGCACTAAAACGTTTTTGTTCCGTACCCACGCGATTGTTTCCAATCAAACTAAACCAAGGCTCTGACCATGAACAAGGCAGCAAAGCGGTTTTTTCGTCTGCGAGGCTATGTCTGGAACATTGGGTACAGACCTGCCCTGGGCAGTTACGAAAAACGGAAGCTGGGGATCTTTAACGTGATGAATATACTGGGGCTGTCTGCCGGCATCCTCATCCCCTTGGTGGGCCTTTTCAGCAAGGATCATTTTCCCCCTTTGGTTTGGATCGCCGCCGTCAGTCCGGCTTTTATCAGCCTGGTCGTCCTGACCGCCAATCATTTCGAACGTTACGAACTGGCCCGTCTCATATACTTCACGCTTTATCCCCTGGTGACGACAGTGCCCTATGCGATGCGGATCGATGCGGGTATCGAGTTCTTTTTTGTATTGTATGGGGTGCTGAGTGTCTTTTTTCTGCGAAGCATATACAATATCGTGTTTGCTTTCGGCTTTTCTATGGCCTGTTATTTTCTGGTGGCGGCAGTTTGGAAGGACTACGACTACAGCCTGGAGAAGCACAACCTCTCTTTGTATCTCTTCAATCATCTTCTGGCCATCTTCTTTATTTTCTATGGCCTGTTGCTGATCCGCAATGAGAATATGCGGTATCAGAACCAGACCCGGGACAAGAACTGGCAGCTGCGGCGGTCCAATCTGAAGATATTGCGGCAGAAGGCGGATCTCACGGGGAAGGCGGCATTGCTGGAAGAAAAGACGGCGCAGCTGACGGAGCTCAATTCGCTCAAGAATAAACTCTTCTCTATCATCTCCCATGACCTGAAGGCGCCTTTATATGCATTGCGCAACCTGTTTCGAAACGTGCAGTTATATGATCTGCCTGGGGATGAGATCAAGCTTCTGATCCCTGAGGTGGTGAGCGAACTGACCTATACCACGGGCTTGATGGAAAATCTGCTGTCATGGGCCAAGAGCCAGATGCAAAACGATTCGGTGAAGCCGCAGTTGCTGGACATTGCAAGGATCACCAAGGAAGTAATGCAGTTGTTGCGCCTACAGGCCGATGCCAAACATATCTTTATCAACAGTAAGATCGAAAGGCCGGTCTATGTATATGCCGACAGGGATATGATCAACCTCGTTTTGCGCAACCTGTTGAGCAACGCGATCAAGTTTACGCCCGAAGAGGGGTCGATCTGTATAGAAGCGAGGGAGAAGCGGTCGTATATCGAGGTGGTCGTGCAGGATACGGGCACGGGCATCAGCCCCGAAGGTTTGCAGAAGCTGATGGCCGCCAATTATTTTTCCACGCGTGGCACCGAGGGGGAAGCGGGCACGGGGCTGGGGTTGATGTTATGCAAAGAGTTCCTGTCCCGCAATGGCGGCGAGATGTGGATAGAAAGCGAGCCCGGGAAGGGCAGTACGGTTGCTTTTACGCTTCCGAAGGGAGGAGCGTAGAGAGCGAGTAGAGTGCGCGTTGATAGGTCTCTGCGTCGGTGAGGGTCAGGGGGCGGAAGGGTTCGCCGATGACCTGCTCATAGAGTTCGATATAGCGACGGCTGATCGTGTCCACCCATTCATCGGTCATCACCGGTACGGTCTGGCCTTCTTTTCCCATGAAGTTGTTGGCGATAAGCCATTCTCTCACGAATTCCTTACTGAGCTGTTGTTGTTTTTCGCCACGTGCCTGGCGATCTTCGAAGCCTTTTGCATAGAAGTAGCGCGAGGAGTCGGGGGTGTGGATCTCATCCATGAGACAGACCTTGCCGTCGAGCAAGCCGAATTCGTATTTGGTGTCCACGAGGATGAGCCCGCGTTTGGCGGCCAGTTCGCGCCCGCGTGCGAACAGGGCGAGGGTATATGTCTCCAGGGTTGCGTAATTGGCTTCGCCGACGATTCCTTGGCTTATGATGTTTGCACGGGAGATGTCCTCGTCATGGCCGACCTCCGCTTTTGTGGAAGGGGTGATGATGGGGGTGGGGAAGTAGTCGTTCTCTTTCATGCCTTCGGGGAGGGGTACGCCGCAAAGCTCCCGCAGGCCAGAATTATAGGTGCGCCAGGCGTGCCCTGTAAGGTTGCCTCTGACGACCATCTCTACGCGAAAGGGGATGCATTTCCGGCCGATGGCAACATTCGGAGCAGGGGTATCGGCGAGCCAGTTCGGACAAATATCGCCGGTAGCTTTGAGCATATAGGAGGCGATCTGGTTGAGCACCTGTCCTTTGTAAGGGATAGGGCGGGGGAGGATGACGTCGAAGGCAGAGATGCGATCGGAGGCGATCATAACCAGCCATTTATCGGATATCGTATACACGTCGCGCACTTTGCCGCGGTAAAAACCGGTCTGATGGGGGAACTGAAGTTGCTTCATGATTGCGTATTAGGGAGGACCCGGGGCCTCCGGGCGCAAAATTAAATTTTCAGGTCAACATTACAATGTGTATTTTAGTGATCTAACAACGCTTATCAACGAAAACTTGCGCAATGAGAATAAACCTTCTGAAACAGGCGGCCCTGTCGCTGCTTTTCCTATCCCTACTTTCTTCCCCGGTTTTTTCGCAGAATCCTGTTACGATCTCCGGTAATGTGCGTCATGCGGTGTCCCTGGACCGGGTGCCTGCGGTGAGTGTGACGATCAAGGGGACCTCTACCGGTACTTTTACTGACGATAAGGGTAATTTCAAGCTGACGACGACCCAGCAGCCGCCGTTTGTGCTGGTCTTTTCTTCCATAGGTTTCGAGACGCAGGAGGTGCATGTACAGAATGGGGGCGGCGGTGTCGATATCAAACTGACCCCTTCCAGTTCGCTGGGCCGGGAAGTAGTCGTATCTGCTACCCGTTCGGCGATCCGCAGCCTGGAGTCGCCGGTGTCTATCGAGCGGATGGGCAGTACCGCGGCGCATGAGGTGGCGGGGCCCAATTTTTACGATGCCATCTGCAATTTGAAGGGGGTGGATGCCGTGACGAGCTCCCTGCTTTTCAAGACGATGGGCACGAGGGGGTTCAATGGCAGCGGGAATACCCGGATGAATCAGTTTGTGGATGGGATGGACAACCAGGCGCCGGGGCTGAACTTCTCGGTCGGCAATATCGTTGGCCCGAGTGAGCTGGACCTGGACAATGTGGAGTTGCTTCCGGGCGCTTCTTCGGCCCTGTACGGGTCGGGGGGGATGACGGGGACCATTCTGATGACGAGTAAAGACCCCTACAAATACCAGGGCTTTAGTGCGGAGTACAAACAAGGGGTGAACCATATTGGCGATGCCAGTATGAACGCTCAGCCGTATTACAACGTAGGCGCGCGTTATGCCCAGGCCTTTAACGACAAATTTGCGTTCCGTATTTCGGGGGACTACACGCATGCGAAGGACTGGACGGCGAATGATACCCGCAACTACAGCCCAACGACGGGACAGATCCTGCCGGGAAGCAACCACACCAATATCCCCGATTACAACGGGGTCAATGTCTATGGCGATGAGAGCGCCTATTTCAATGTGAAGAACACGTTTACCACGCTGAGCAATGAATATTACAATGCGGGCCAGCCGGCGATCGCCGCGGAGTATGCGGGATTGGCATCGTTGACGCCTACGGCCTCCAATGTCACGCGGACGGGTTACGCGGAGAGCGCGTTGACGAACTATGACGCTTATAACTTCAAGGTGAATGGCGGTCTGTATTATAAACTGACGCCGAATACGACGGCCAGCATCACCGGTAATTTCGGGAGTGCGAGCACGGTGTACCAGGGTACGGACCGGTACAGTCTGAAGGACGTGAAGATCGGGCAGTACAAGGCCGAGGTGACCGGCAAGCATTTCTATGTACGGGCTTACACGACGCAGGAGAATGCGGGCAATTCTTATGATATGGTGGCGGTGGCGACACTGCTGAACGAGGCTTATGCGCCGACGGCATCGGTGTGGGCGCCAACTTATCTGAACACCTATGCCGGAGCCATACAAGCGGCTTATGCCGCCGGTCAGACGGGTCAGCAGGCCTATCTGACTGCGAGCAATGCGGCCCGGGCGGCGGCGGATGCTAACCGGCTGTTACCCGGAACGGCGGCTTTCAACACGGCCGTCGATTCGCTGAAGAAGCTGGCCATTCCCGCAGGCGGCAAGTTCAACGACCAGACCGACCTCTATGTTGGGGAAGGCATGTTCAATTTCGGGGACGTGGAGAAGACGGTGGATGTCACGGTGGGTGCGAGCACGCGCGAGTTCGTGCTGAACAGCCATGGTACTATATTCGCTGACACGGCGGGGCGTATCGATATCAATGAGACGGGGGCCTTTGCGCAAATTCAGCGGGCCTTTCTGGATGATTTCCTGAAGATATCGGTGTCGGGTCGTTATGACAAGAACTCCAATTTCAAGGGCCGGTTCACGCCAAGGGCGACGGCGTTATTCAAGGTGGCCAAGGACAATTATATCCGCGCCAGTTTCCAGACGGCTTATCGGTTCCCAACCACGCAGAACCAGTATATCAACCTGCAAACGGGTTCGGCGAGACTGATCGGTGGTCTTCCCAATTTCATCAGCTATTATGGATTGAACGACGGCCACACCTATGATACGGCCACGCTCAATAAATATGCGGCGACGGGTCAGTTGGGAAGCGCGTATCAGTACCAGACCTTCAAGCCCGAGACGGTGGCGTCCTGGGAGTTGGGATATAAGGGGGTGATCGCGGATAAGCTGTTGATCGATGTGTATGGTTTTTATGCGCAGTACACCAATTTCATCGGGCTGACGGCGCTGGTGAAAGATCCTTTTGCGTCGGGGTCATATGTACAGAATGCGGCCAATACCTTTGGATTGTATACGAACAGCACGGGCAAGGTGCATACGACGGGCGCGGGCATCAGCCTGGACTACAGGCTGCCGGCAGGGTTTATCGCGGGTGTGAACTATGCGTATAACCATATCTCCAACAGCGACAATGGTCAGCAGACGGATTTCAATACGCCAACCAATAAGTTCAATATTTCGTTTGCCAACTATACCATTGCGAAATACTACGGCTTTAATATTACCTACCGGTGGCAGCAGTCTTATTTATATCAGACCTCGTTCATCACGGGCACTACGCCGGCATTCGGGACGCTGGATGCGCAGATCAGCATGAAGATCCCGCATATGACGAGCAGCATTATCAAGATCGGTGCGTCGAATCTGTTAAACAAGTATTATGTCGATGCGATCGGGAATGCGAATATCGGGGGGCTATACTATGTATCCTTCGGATACAATATATTATAGATCGTACCAGGCGTATAAAAAAACCCGGCCGAGGCCGGGTTTTTTTATACATTAAAGCGGAAGTGCATGACATCGCCGTCTTTGACGACATAGTCTTTTCCTTCGATGCGGAGCTTTCCGTTGTCGCGGGCGGCGGCTTCGGAGCCGTATTGGACATAATCTTTATAGGCGATGACCTCGGCCTTTATAAATCCTTTTTCGAAGTCGGTATGGATGACGCTGGCGGCCTGGGGGGCTTTCCAGCCTTCATGAATGGTCCACGCGCGGACCTCTTCCACGCCGGCAGTGAAGTAGGTGGCGAGGCTGAGGAGTTTGTAGACACTGCGGATGAGTTTATTGAGGGCGGGCTCGGTCATTTTGTATTCTTCCATGAACAGGGCTTTGTCGGCCGGGTCTTCCATTTCCGAGATCTGGGCTTCGATGGAATTGCTCATGACGATGACCTGGGCATTTTCGCCGGTTACGGAGGCCTGCAGGGCCTGTGAGAATTTATTGCCGGTATGCATGGACGGCTCGTCGACATTGGCTACATAGAGAACGGGTTTTTCGGTGAGCAGGAAGAGGTCGGCGATGGCGGGGCGTTCTTCTTTGGCGAGGACGAGTTCGCGGATGCTCTTTCCTTTTTCGAGGTGGTCTTTGCAGCGTTTGAGTACTTCGTATTCCAATTTCGTTTTTGGGTCGGCGGTCTTTAGCATTTTCTCCGTGCGGCTCAGTTTTTTGTCGACGCTTTCGAGGTCTTTGAGCTGGAGTTCGGTGTCGATGATCTCTTTGTCGGCGACGGGGTTGATGGCGCCTTCGTCGCGGAGGATGTTCTCGTCTTCGAAGCAGCGGATGACGTGTACGATAGCGTCAACTTCGCGGATATTGGCGAGGAATTTGTTACCGAGTCCTTCGCCTTTGGAAGCGCCTTTGACGAGACCGGCGATGTCGACGATGCCGACCTGGGTGGGAACGATGCGGTTGGGTTTTACGAGGGCTGCCAGTTTTTCGAGGCGTTCGTCGGGTACGTCCACCAGGCCGGTGTTGGGTTCGATCGTGCAGAAGCGATAGTTGCTGGCCTGTGCCTTTGCGCTGTTGCTGACTGCGTTGAACAGTGTCGATTTGCCTACGTTGGGGAGTCCTACAATGCCTGCTTGTAATGCCATATTTTTCCTTTTCGAGCCGCAATATTAGGCAATTAATGCTAATTTCAGGGCGTTAGAACATAAAGATATGGCGCTAAGCAAGATATGGGCGGCTTTTATCATCATTTCCATCGTGGTGGCGGGGGTGCGGTATGCGTTCCTGCCTGCTGACAGGGAGATCTTCGGGCAGATGGTGACGGGGAAGGCCGGGGATACGGTCCGGTTGGCGGCACCGGCGGCCACAGTCGGCCAAGCGCCCAAGACAGAGGGGCGCTTACGGTCCGACGGGTTGGCTAACGCACAGGCCGCGACCACGATAGATTCGAGCGCCACGGTGGTGGCGGGCCGTTTCAAGGTTACGGTTCCCGTGGGGGCCTCGGCGGCAGGGACGTCGGCGGCAAGCGCGAGTGCGACGGGCGTGGCTGTGGCGGCGGCTGGCGCGGGTGATAGGGCGGCGGCTTATTCGGTGCAGAAGGCCGATGGGTTGATAGAGACCTGTAAAAATGCCGTGATATTGGCCCTGGGGTTGGTGGGGATCATGGCTTTGTTCATGGGATTGGTGAGCATTGCCGAGCAAGCCGGGGGTGTGCGTCTGCTGGCGCGGGTGACGGGGCCCTTTTTTTCGAAACTTTTTCCCGAGATACCCAAGGGCCACCCGGCGATGGGGCATATGGTGATGAATTTTTCTTCCAACCTGCTGGGGCTTGACAATGCGTCGACACCCTTTGCGCTGAAGGCAATGGAGAGCCTGCAGGAGATCAATCCGAATAAAGAAACGGCATCGAACAGCCAGATCATGTTCCTTTGCCTGCATGCTTCGGGTCTGCAGGTCATACCGGTGAGCATGATCGCGCTTCGGGCCTCGATGCATGCGCCCGATCCCACGGATATCTTTGTCCCCATTGTGATCGCCACGTTCATAACGACGGTGGCATCGATGTGTATTGTGGCGGCGTGGCAGCGGATCAATGTCTTTCAGCCGGCGATCCTGGCGTGGGTGGGGAGTCTGAGTGTATTGATCGCCGTTTTAGTATTGTATCTGCGGAGCCTGGATGCGGACCGCGTACAATCGTTCTCCCGGGCTTTGAGCGGGGGCCTGATCCTGTTTATTTTCATGGCTATCGTGTTAGGGGCCTTGTATAAAAAGATCGATATCTTCTCGGCATTCGTGCAGGGGGCGAAGGGTGGGTTTGAAACGGCGGTGCGGATCATCCCATACCTGGTGGGGATGCTGGCGGCCATTTCGATGTTACGAACCAGCGGCACTTTTGACGCGGTGTTAGGGGGGATCAGGCATTTTTTTGGAGGGCTTGGGGCCGACACGCGTTGGGTGGATGGCATGCCGACGGCCCTGATCAAGCCTTTTTCGGCGGCGGGTGCGAGGGGGATGCTGGTGGATACGATGCATGCTTCCGGCGTCAATTCATTTGCGGCGCGGTTATCCGGGACCATGCAAGGTTCGTCGGAGACTGTTTTTTATGTGGTAGCGGTATATTTCGGGTCGGTGAGTATCCGCAATACGCGGTATGCGATACCGGCGATGTTGCTGGCGGAGCTGGTGAGTGTGCTTAGCTCGATAGGGTTGGCCTATCTATTTTTCGGGCACACAACTTAATTGGGGATTGCCCTCATTTTACAGGTCCTCCATTTCCAAAGGTATAGCGGACGGTGACGCCAAAGGCATCGGGTACGAAGTTGATATTGGGGACGATATCGAGTTCGGGTTTCCAGTCGATCGAGAGGTTGACGGGGGCGTTCTGGAATTTATAGTCGAGGCCGATGGCGCCCATGGGTCCCAGATAGGTTTGAGTGCTTTGCCAGCCGATATAGCCGCCGAGGCCCCAGAACCAGGTGAAGGCCGGGGTTCCGCCGATGAGCTGGTGGCGTTCATAGAGGCCGCCCAGACCAAAGCGGTTGCCAAAGGAGACGAGGCCTTCGAGGGCATTGGTCTCGTCCATAAAGTATTTTATACTTACGGCATTGCTGATGGTCGGATCGGCCGTGCTGAAACGGATACCGACCGCCACTTTGTAGTCCTGTGCCGACAAGCGATTACAGAGGCCGCTCAGGGCCAGGAGGGCGAGGCAAAGGGTGATGGTGCGCATAGGCCGAGAGTTTTATCCCGGAGGAACGAAAAGGGCGATCGGAATATTTCCGGGTGGTTGTTAGAAGTTTCTTAAAACGAAATTTTGATAGGGCTATCGCCACGCGATAGCGGGTTTAATGGGGCGGGCCGGATGGCGGTGGCGACGGCGGCGTGGAGGTTGATCCGTTGGAAGCCGGGGCGGGCGGCGGCTTTGGGGCCGATGCCTGCACTTCGACCTCGTCGAAGTCTTCATCCTCCTTGCGCTTAATGTCCTCGAAAAGCTCTTTTTTACTCTTCGGGCGTCGCGCTTCCTGCCACTTGAAGCCACGCAGGACCATGTCTTCGAAAACGACATGTTTGAAGGGGTACATGGTTCCTTCGGCGTCGTTGCGGAGGACGACGCGGTTCAGCTCTTTTCCTGCGGGTTTGCCTGCAGAGTCGTATTTGGGCACGAAGCGCATGTCGATGATATCGGCGTGGGCTTTGTTGACACTGGTATATGCTTTTTTCTCATCGGTGACGTAGTAAATGCTTTCAGCGTTGCCTCTGGCGCGGATGTAATCGATCTCCCCTCCCAGGAAGAAGGCATTGATCGTCGTTCCCTTGAGCTGGTCATAAAAGAGTTTTCCGATCTTATTGACGGCCAGGCCGTTCTCGAAGACATACAGCCGGTTGGCCTTCTTGTTCTTCGTATAGACGTACATAGTGTCGCCTGTTATCTGGTAGTTGCCACTGCCCCAGGCCACGGGATTATAGAACAGGCGGAAGATGGAGTCTTTGGCCGAATAATAGAGGCTATCGCATACCGCCTGCAGCGAATCCGAAAAGATGCGGACATGGTGAAACCCGATGACGTATCGCAAGGTCGTGTCCGTGGTCGGAATAAGCGCGATGGAATCGGCTTCATGCCCCGGCAGCGGGGCCTCTACGGTATCCTTTGGCGGCGGCTTTCGCATTCGTTTGGCAAGGGTGAGACTATCCTGTCGTCGCAACGCGTTGGCGCTGTCGGTGAGGCCTACCCGGTCCAGGCTATCGAGGAGGGACTGGTGCCGGATGCTGTCGGCCCTGGCAATGACCTTGAGGCTGTCGTTGATGGCGTCCTGCCGGATGCTGTCGGCGACAGCCCGCTTGCGGGCCCTTTCCTTGGATTTTTCGGCCTGGATACTGTCAGCGATATCCTGTTGCCGGATGGCGAGACTATCCTTTAATTTTTTCTGTTCGGTCCTCAGGCTATCCGCGCGCTCCCGGATCTTCTCTTTACGGTCGGAGATAGAATCTTTGCGGGCCTGGCGGGCAGCTTTTAGTTTGGCCGCTGCCTGTTCCCGAAGCTGCTTCTCGGTTGGCGGATTTAGCCGGAGACTGTCGGCGCTGGTGATGAGTTTTTTGCCGGTACTATCTTTTATGATCGGGATCTCCCGGGGGCTGACCGTGGGAAACTGGCGGAAGCGGCGAAGGCTGTCGAGACCCAGGCGGGCGAGGCTGTCGGCGCCACCGATGCCAAGGGAATCGCTGATGTCGTTGATGTGGGTGGTGTCGCCGCCATTGGCCTTTATGATGGAGTCGCGGACGGCGCGGGCAAGGGCCAGGTTGTGCAGGCTATCGGCGGAGACTTTTTCCAGGCTGTCGATAAAGATGTGGTGGATACTGTCCTGGTGGGCGAGTATTTTTTGCTGGACCTGGAAATCGACGAGGCGGGCGGACATCAGGGTGTCTGCGGTGATGTAGAGGGAGTCCTTACTGTCCTGTTTGAGGATCATCAGGGGGTGTAAAGTCGCCAGGAAGGTGTTCTTTTTTTTGTTATTGACCATGAAGCCGGCGAGCAATTTTATACCCTGGACGGTATCGATATAGATGGCGTTGCCGACGGCGGTCGCGAGGCCGGTGGAGTCGTCCATGCGAACGCTGTCGCCCGTGAGCTTTTGGGCGCCTTCGGTCATGATGGGCCGGCTGCCGAACTCGGCCTTGTGATTGGCTACGTCATAGTGGCCCGAATGGGTACGGATGGTGCGCCGCGAACTGTCCTTGAACTGGATGAGGGTTTCGGTGATGAACGTGGAGATCTGTGTCTGGGTATTGTAAAGAAGCGAGTCGCAGGATAGGTCGTATTGGGGATCGCGCAGGATGACGTTATAGAGAAAATGCATGTCTTTTGTGAACTCATAGTAATAGCCCTCGTTGCTGGTAAGTACGGACTCTTTGCTGACGAGTCTTCCGCCGGTGTAATAATGGCCCACTTTGGCCCGCATGTCATAGTCGAGAGCGGGCGTGGTAAGGGTACTATTTTTATCAACGAGCCTTACATTGTTGCGGAAGCTGACTATTTGACTGTCGATATAATACTTCATATAATCGGAGTAAATATTGACCGAGTCATTGTCATTGATGTGCACATGGTTGTAGCAGTCGATATAGTTGGTGGGTTTGACGATGATCATGCTGTCGCACCAGATGGTAGTCTTTCCCTGGCGGATGGCCACGTTGCCGACGAGGATGGTCACGGTGTGGGTGGAATCCTGCTGTTCGAAGTGGTATTTGTCGTCACTGAGGATGTCGACCACTTTCACGCTATCATTACCCGGGGTTCTGAATTCAACCTGCCCCATCTGCGCCTGGCTGCGGAGGCCTGCCAGCAGGCCGAGGAGCAGTCCAGCTATGGTGATGCCTGTCCTCAGCCTCATTTACCAGCGGGTTTCGACACGGCAGAAGAGTCAAGGGGCGCCATCAGGGGGCCGGTTTTATCCTTCTTGCCAAATACGGAGATGTTGACATATCGTTTGGGGTGAACGCGGAGGTCATCCAGCAGGGTGTTGAGGCTGCGGGTGGTGCCTTCGAGGTTCTGGTAGAGGCGTTTGTCGTTGATGAGGAGGCCGAGGGAGCCGTTGGTGCTATTGATCTTGGCCACGACGCCTTTGAGTTCGGTCATCGTCGACTGGACGCTCTCGACGGCTTCGGGGAGCTTTGCCGCGGCGAGGCTGGCGCTCGTCTTGTCCAGGTTGTCCAGGGTATGGGTAATGTGGTCGTTGTTCTTGTCCAGGTTGCCGGTGAAATCGCTCATATTCTTGAGCGACGTGGCGAGGTAGCCGGTTTGGGTATTGAGTAGTTTCTGCAATTCGGCGGAGGAGGAGGCCAGGTTGGCGACGATCGAGCCGAAGTTGTTCTTGAGCCGCGGGTCGAACATCGACCCTATGACCTCGATGAGCGAGTCCAGGGAGGTAAGGGTACCGCCCAATTGGACGATGATGGGGTTGACGCTGGCCTGGACCTGTGTGAGGAGGTTGGATTGTTTTTTGGTTTTGAGGGTGTCGCCGTCATTCAGGAAATCGTTGTCCGTGCCTTTGTTGATGACGATGGTGGCGGAGCTGATGAGACCGGAATTGATGACGCCGATGGAGTTTTTGGGGATATGGACGTCTTTTTTGAGGGTGATGGTTACGACGATGCCGGAGGAGAGGTCTTTATCGGATTCGTTGATGCCGGAGATGGAGCCGATGGTGAGTCCGTCGATCTGTACGGCGTTGGATGTTTCGAGCCCTTCGACGTTGTCGAAGATGGCGTAGAGCTTTTTGGTATGTTGGAACAGGCTGCTGCCTTTTAGGAAATTAAAGCCGAGGATCAGTGCTGCCAGAGCTACGACTGCCAATACACCGATCTTTGTTTCGTTGGAAATTTTGGTCATGTCTAAAGGTTTAGCTGCCGGGCATGAGTAACGCCAAAACTACCCATGCCCAGCGTGTCTTATGATGATAGGCCTTTGGCCTATGGGCCTCCGGCCAGTGGCGCCTTTTGGCCCACACCCCGCAAATGTAGGGAAATTGCCGTCACGAAGGCAGAATACAACGTTAAACTGGCAGTGCCTGCAGTACCCTTTGGGGATAGCTTGGGGATACCTTTGGTTTTTATTAAGGGTTTGCTGTGCCGGTGGTGGTGGAAGGGGAATCGACATTGTTGATGGGATGTCCTTCGAGGGTGGCCTTATAGCGTTTTAGCGCGTCCAGGATGTTACGGGCGACTTCGTTTTGTCCGTCTTCACTCATGAGGTAGTTCTCTTCGTCTACATTGGACAGGAACCCGGTCTCGATGAGCACGCTGGGCATGCCGGTATTTTCGAGGACGTGGAGGCCGACGTCGCGCTGGTAGACGCCTTCGCTGTTGCGGCCGGACTTCGCGAATTCATCCTCGACGAGGGTGGCGAAGAGGGCGCTGTTGGCGAAGAACTTTTTTTCGTAGAGTTCGGCGCGCATGACGGCTTCGGGGGAGTTCATGTCGAAGGCTGCGCTGTCGGAATTGCTTGCACCTGAGCTATCCGACAATTCCCCATCTTCGACCTCGTTGATGGCGCCGCCTTTTGTGCCGGTGCGGCTGGCCTTCCAGATAAAGGCTTCTGTGCCTGCGCGGGTATGCTTGCCCGGGTAGCTGTCGTAGATGGGTACGCGGTGTCTCTTTTTGCCTTTTCCGACATATTTATGGCCGACGAGTTTGTGGACGGTGAAGGGTCCGGCAGGGTGTCCGTCGTTGTCGCAGTGGATGGCGATGAAGAGGTCTCCGCGGGATTTGTTGGCCAGGTCGGAGCGGTAGCGGAGGCCCGAGGGGATGGTGCTGCCGCCGCCCGGCATGACGTCCGTAGTGCGGGTGTAGACGACTTTTATATCCGGGAAGGTTTCGTTGATGAGCGCGCCGAGTTTGAGGCCGACGGCCAGGGCCACTTCTTTTTCGGAGATCTGGAGGCCTTTCGTGCCGGTGTCGAAACCGCCGTGGCCAGGGTCGATGATAATGGTGCGAATCGCGCGTTTCTGGGCGGGCCGGGGGCTGGGACCGCCGGCGCGGAAGGAGGTCAGGACGCAAAAGAGAGCGCCCAGGATGATCATCGTAGAGTGTTTGTAACCTTTCATAGTTTTTCCCGATACTGTCGAACTGCATTAACGATATTCCGGGCGACTTCCCGCTGGCCTTTGCTGCCTGCCAGGTATTTTTCCTCCTCCCGGTTTGTGAGGAACCCGGTTTCGATGAGTACGCTGGGCATGCCTGTCGCCTCCAGCACCCCGATGCCCACCTGCCGCTGCTGAACCCCATAGCTGTGGCGGCCCGTCTTTATAAACTCCTTTTCAACAAGGGTACCGAATAAGGCGCTGTTGGCAAAATATTTTTTCTCATATAACTGCGCCTGCATCATCGCTTCGGGGGTGCTCATGTCGAAGGCTGTGCCCGTGCTGTCCCCCATGTTCTCGCCGTTGCGAAGCTCTGCTGCCGTGTTGATCGCGTCGCCTTTTTTGAGGTTGCGATCGGATTTCCAGATATAGGTCGTCGTACCGCGGGTCGTGTTCTTCACCCATTCGGTCGCATAAACCGGGACCGTCTTTTTGTGTCCGCCTCTGCCTATCGTGCGATAGCGGAGGAAGTGTTTGACGGTGTAGCCGCCGGCGGGATGACCATTCGAATTGCAATGAATGCAAATGAAGAGATCCCCATTGGACCGGTTGGCCAGTTCTGCCCGGTAACGGATGCCATCGGGTACGGTAAGTTTGTTTCCCGGCATGATATCCGTGGTTCGGGTATAGACGATCCGCACATCCGGGAACGCTTGCTGCAAAGCTTTTCCGAGTTTCAGGGCGATGGCCAGGGCAATATCTTTTTCTTTTGCGATCAGGCCATGCGTCCCCGGGTCGAAACCACCATGACCCGGATCGATCACTATGGTGCGGAGCTGTGGCTTTTGCGGGGAAGGATAGGTTTTAAATGATAGGAGACCAAAGGCAATCCCACAAAGCATTAACAAAGTGGTCGTCTTTTTGATCATAGTTGTTTTATATTTGCCAAAACCATTCAATCTTCACATAATCTTAAGCGAGTTATGGCTATTTTTGTCGCGAACACAGGCAAAAAGAGCAACCTGTATTAATTAATAAACGAATAGAAGATACGGAGACCGATAACTATTCGTTTTTTTGTACCATGTATGAACAATAACGGACGCAAAATTAGCTCAAAATATTTACTGATATTGATATTTACTGCTTTATTCTTTTCAGTAACGCTCAATAGTCCAGCAAATTATCTGTCCCTCGCCCGTTTTTGCAAAATCCTAACAACTCATGATAATGGGCCCCGCCCGGTTTTGGTCGATGGGCCCGCTCTTTTAAGCGGTCCGGCCGCGGATACGGTCAAGCCGCGCAGCCGTATGGGCCCTGACAGTGTGTTGCCTTATGCGGTTCTGCCCCCGAGGGCTGCCCTGACCGCTCCCATGGACTCCGTGTTACGGGCGGCAGATTCGATGCTGGCGAGCAAACGAATCGACACTCCAGACTATGTGGTATCCAAGGATACGCTGGAGGCGCAAATCGATTATAAGGCTTCGGACTCGATCGTGATGGTCATACCGACGCACAACATCACCCTTTACAATAAGGCAGAAGCCAAGTATAAGGATGCCGACATGACGGCCGACCATATCGTCTTTGACCAGGAGCGCAATGTCGTCGTGGCCCATCCGGGTGTTGACACGGGGGGTAAGCCGATGGGGGTGCCGAAGATCGTGCAGACGGACAATACGCTGACGGCTGACTCCCTGACCTATAATATTAAATCGCAGAAGGCCATTACCACGACCGCGATCACCAATTCGGGAGAGATGTTCGTCCATGCGCAAACGATGAAGAAGTCGACTCCCGAGATCTATTATGGGTGGCACGGGGATTTCACGACCTGTAACCTGGATACGCCGCACTTTGCGTTCCGTGCCAACAAAATGAAGATCATCAACAAGAAATGGGCTATAACGGGGCCCGTCCACCCGGAGTTCGAGGGGGTGCCGTTGCCTATCTATATCCCTTTCGGGTTCTTTCCGTTGTCGCAGGGGCGTCATAGCGGGTTGCTGCCGCCGCAGTTCACGGCCAATGACCAGGCGGGGCTGGGGTTGGAAGGGCTGGGCTATTACCAGGTCATCAACGATAATTTTGACGTGACCTTCCGGTCCAATCTCTATACATATGGGGGATATAATATCTATGTGACACCCACCTACCGGGTGCGCTACCGGTATAGCGGCAATATCAACTTTGCGTTGCAGAATACGAAGCTGCTGGCTACGTCCGGCTCGGAAGCGTTTACGACCTCCAGGACCTTTAATTTCAACTGGAGCCATCAGATGGATCAGAAGGCGAGGCCGGGCACCAATTTCACCGCCAATGTGAACGTGGCTTCTACCAAGTACAATCAATACCTGCTGAATAACCCGACGGCCAACTATCAGAACCAGCTGAGTTCTTCGATCACCTATAGCAAGACATGGACTGGCAAGAACGCCTACAACCTGACGGTAAGCGGTACCCACAACCAGAACGATGAAACGGGCATTGTCAATATAAGCCTGCCCAATATCGCCTTCACGGCGCCCACCATTTATCCGTTCACCAAGACCACTTTTGTGGGTACGCCAAAATGGTATGAGAAGTTGGGGATCGGGTTGAGCACGACGGTGGCGGGCGGCGCCAGTTTTTACGATTCGCTGTTCAAGATCAAGCGGATCATCGACACTTTTCAATGGGGGGCGCAGAACAGCATTCCCATCAGCCTGGCGCTGCCGATCAAGGGGCCTATCTCGGTTTCGCCGGGTGTGAGTTTGCAAAACAGGTTGTATTCACAGAAGATGTACCGCCGGTACAATCCCGTTACCAATGCGGTGGACACGGTGGACATCCAAAAAGGTTTCTACTCTGCCAATAACGTGTCCTTTAGCCTGAGTCTGGCCACGGCTATCTTCGGGACCTTTCAAAATTTTGGGAAGAACAGCAACCTGCTGGGTATCCGTCACGTCATCCGGCCGACGCTCAGCCTGAGTTATTCGCCGGACCTGTCAGGGCCTTATTATTATAACCTGACGACACCATATGATACGGCGGTGGGGGCGTCGCATCAACTCCACAACCAGCGGGTGTCGTATTTTGATGGATCGACGTATGGCGCTTTTGGGGAAGGGACGTTCGGGGGTGTCAGCTTTGGACTGGACAACCATATCGAGATCAAGACCAAGGATAAATCGGATACATCCAGCAATGGGGTGAAGAAGACGACGATCATCGACGGGTTTGGGTTCAATGGCAGCTATAACTATCTGGCGGACTCCTTCAAGTTGTCGCCGATCACTTTCTATTTCCGCAGCACGCTATTCAAGAATGTCAATATCACAGGTGGCGCCACGATGGATCCTTATCAGTCGGACACCCTGGGTTTTGATGTAAATAAGTATGCCTGGGCCGGCAAGAAGTTCTCGCTGGGGCGTATCACGAGTGGCAACCTGGCCATCTCGACTTCCTTTAAGAGCCCGCCGAAAGACCCCAAGTTAGCGGCGCAGAAGGCGCAGGCGTCGCAGGACCAGATACCCATGACGATGGAGGAGCAGCAGGCGCAGCTGAATTATGTCCGGCAGAATGCGGCACAATATGCGGATTTCAATGTGGCCTGGTCGCTGAACCTGTCTTTCGCGCTCAATTTTACCAATGCGGAGAAGGCGAATTATTCCGGTTTTGCCACGACGATCACCTCGAGTGTGAACTGGAATGGCGACTTTAACCTGACGGAGAAATGGAAGTTAGGGTTGAGCGGGTATTATGATCTGCATGCGCTGGAGATGCAGTCGCTGACCTTGAGTATTTCGCGGGACCTGCATTGCTGGCAGATGTCGATCAATGTGACGCCTGTAGGGTATAGTCACTATTTCAATGTTACTATCAGTCCAAAGGCGGGTATCCTGTCGGATCTGAAGATCAACCGGACGAAATACTTCTATGATCAGTAAGGGCCGGCGGCGTAGTGGGCGCTCATGATATCGAATACTCTATTTTTAAGGCTTTCGACTGATTCGCCGGGGCGCGGCGCCACGGGGTCGAGGAAGTGCATGTAGAGGGGGCAGGGCCGGAAGAAGAAGCCCTGGTCCGGCGGCATGACCTTTCTGGTATTGAAGATGATCGCGGGCATGATGGCGTGGCCGGTGGTGAGGGCGAGACGGAAGGCGCCGTCGTGGAAGGACTTGAGGGGCTCTGCGGTTTTATTGCGGGTGCCTTCGGGGTAGATGCACATGTGAAGGCCCAGATCGAGAACATCCTTCATTTTTACAAAGCTTTCCCTGCGGCTGGTCTCGCTCTTGCGGTCGACGAGGACACTGCCGGTGCGGTAGAAGAGTCCGAAGATGGGGACCCTGGCCATTTCGATCTTGGCGATGGTCTTGTTACCGCCGGGGATAAAGGGGTAGGAGACGGGGACGTCGACCAGGGCATTGTGGTTGCAGATGACGACATAGGACTGGCCGGCTGCGAATTTTTCGCGGCCGCGGACGCGCAGGGGGCAGCCGGCGAGTGGCAGGAAAACGCTCATCCATACCCGCGAGAGACTGACCCAGATCTTTGTCTTCTGAGGCTCGGCTCTGAAATAGCTGAACAAGAGGAAGGGGATGAGAACGACGAGCATCGTCGCAACAAAGATGAGGATCACCCAGACGGCCCAGATGCGGCCGAAGACGGACAAGAAGCCATTGAGGCCCTGGAGATCGCTCGCTTGGGGTTGCGGAGTACCGGCGTCGTCCGGTATGGCGGATGCACGATGATTCATGCTGCAATTTAGGGGATAGTTAGCACCTGCGGTTGGGGCGCGGGGCGAGGTGTTCTACAACGTCCAGTCGATAGGGTCGATCCCTTTGCTGGCGAGCCAGGCATTGGCCTTGGAGAAGTGTTTGCAGCCAAAGAAGCCTTTATCGGCGGAGAAGGGGGAAGGGTGGGCTGCCCTGAGCACCAGATGTTTGGTCTCGTCGACGAGGGCCTGTTTTTCCTGGGCGAATTTCCCCCAGAGCAGGAAGACGGCATTTCGTTTGAGGGCGGAGACCTTGCTGATGACGCCGTCCGTGAATTCGGCCCAGCCGATCTTGGCGTGGCTCATGGGTTCGTTGGCGCGAACGGTGAGGGAGGCGTTCAGGAGGAGGACGCCCTGTTCGGCCCAATGGGTGAGGTTGCCGTGGCCTGGGATGGGCATGCCGACGTCTTGCTTCAATTCCTTAAAGATATTGATGAGTGAAGGGGGTGGGGGGATGCCTTTTGGGACGGAGAAGCTGAGGCCGTGGGCCTGGCCGGGTCCGTGATAGGGGTCCTGGCCGAGGATGACGACTTTTACCTGATCGAAGGGGGTGGTGTTGAAGGCGTTGAAGATGAGACCGCCGGGGGGGTAGATGGTCTTCCCGCCGAGTTTTTCTGTTTTAAGATGGGTGGCGATCTGGAGGAAATAAGGCTTTTTGAATTCCTGGCGAAGGGCTTCTTTCCAGCTATCTTCGATCTTTACGTCCATAGATGGTGGCGATTAGATGTTGCGTTGGTTTGGCCGAAGGTAAATAAAAGCCCGCATGTAGGCATCGGTGTGGAAAAGGGTTTGGCTTAGACGGAGATTTTTTTTATTTTTGCCGGCTGCGGAAGCATTGACCCGGTAGCTCAGCTGAATAGAGCAGCTGCCTTCTAAGCAGCAGGCCATTGGTTTGAATCCAATCCGGGTCACAACGACCCCTCAGCTTTGCTGAGGGGTTTTTTCGTTTGGGAGCGGCGCGAGCTGGCTCGCGAGAGCGGACAAACGAAAAAACCCGCGCGCCATCGGCGCGCTGGGGTCGTTGAGTAAGGCCTTCAAAGGAGTATTTGGATCGGCGGAGCCAATCCAATCCGGGTCACATTAGGCACCTTCAAACGGTGCCTATTCTTTTTTACTGAACGTTTCAATTTTCAATTACCGCTGAGAATGAAGTTTTTAGGATGAATTCAGCAAAACTCAGTTCAACTCACTCGGTGCCTGATTCAGTGGCCCTTTCGGTGGCCTAATTTTGAGGGCCACTAAAAAGGCCACCGAATGTTTGAATCCAATAAATCAGCAGTCTGCAAAGGGAAGATTTTCTAAATCCACGGGCGACGTCAGCGATGTTTTCGCATCCGAGTTATATTCAACAGTGGCCAGTTTTCGGTAAAACGCCGGCAAATAGGAGGACGCGGTCATAATGCTGTCAGGCACTTCGAGTTCCCGCCAGTTATGCGCGATAAAACGACAGCACTCTTTTTCAAATCCGATTGAGAAGGCGAGACGGGGGTCGCCTAACAAATAATTTTTCTCCAAGCTGTCCAGATGACTTGCTTCAGCAGCGGCCATTTTTTGCATAAGGGTATCTATAGCCCCAGCCGTCTCATTTTGTCTCATCGGCATGGAGAAATAAATTACGGGTAGATCCGATCTTTTATTAATCTCTTTTTTCTGCGCCATACAAAGCACCGCCAAAAGGAAAGTGAAGGAAATAAAAACTGAGGCATGAGGGCCTTTCATGATTAACGTAACCAAAGTCACCTCGCCCGGATCGTCCCATTTTCTATCTGTCAAAGGCTTTTTGAAAAGTTTTGATTTATCCATTTGACAAACGCTGGTTTGACCTGAAAATACGATATTTTCCGAACGATTATAAATACAACTTATGCTTGTGTGTTTCATTGAAAAGCGACTTTCCATATGTACCCGTTCCAATCGGGAAGAAAGATGGACGAACCGGATGGGTCGACCGCAATCCCGGTGGGTAGAACATTTTCAGTGGTGATCTGCATAATGGTGGTCACAGCTCCAGTCGGCGTTACTTTTCTAAGGACGAAAGGATTGATATCCAGTACATACAAATTGTCGCTGCTATCAATGGTCATATATTGAGGATTACTAAAGCTGGCATTCAATCCCTGACCATCCACATTTCCAGCTTGTCCACTGCCGGCAAGCGTACTGACCACTCCCTGTGTGGATATCTCCCGAATATTATTGTTTTTTGTGTCGGACGTGAATATATTGCCTTTACTATCAACGGCTATCCCTTCCGGATTCTCAAAAGACGGTTCTTCAGCCTCAACAGGCTGATTCTGAGTATTTAATAACCATGTTCCATTGACATCACCTGCCACAGGGCTACCAATAATTTCCCAACTGAGGGGACCTGATTTAAATACTACGGTGATCGTACATAGATACGGATCGGAAGGGCAGACATACAGATTTCCGTACCTGTCGATGGCAAGCCCTCCACCTCCCCATCCGGGAAAAACGGAGACGGTATTGTTTGCGCCCAGATCGTCACCGACCTTGATCCACTGTTGGTTAATATCATAAGTGCCGGAAGTTGGAAAATAATTACCGCCAAAATAGAGGACTCCGTTCTGCCAACATAAGCTGCCACCTATCGGAGCGGTGAACTCTATGTTATCATATAATGGTTTATAATAGGTACTCACGGTACCCCCGACCGCTGCTCCGGGCGTTATCATTCGGATATGAGCATTCCCATCGTAAACAAATACGTTACCTAAAGTATCCAAGGCAACGCCAACGGGGTGATGAAACGAGGCAGAGGCAGCAGGGCCATCCACTTCAGGAACTCCGTCGCTGCCATTTCCCGCGTAATTATACATCTTCACCTGCCAGACATAATTGAAAAGGGGGCCCTGAACGGACTTCCCGTTGATCTTCACTGTCACATTACCCGTCCCGGCTTGGGCAGGTACAGTCACCACCAGTTGCGAGTCACTCGCACTCAATATAGTGGCGGCTTTCCCATTGAAAAAAACGCTGTCTTGCGATGTTGTAGGACTAAAACCAGTGCCAGTTATAGTGACTTGCGTATTGTATCCTCCTTGGGTCGGGCTTACAGCGGACAAAGCTAACACCGAGGAGGGGGGAGGAGGGGGACTTTTCAGGTTGTTTCCTTTACCACATCCCACAAGAGAAAAAGCTATAATTATTGCCACGATGCTCATCGTTGGGAACCGTAATTGACCGAATTTAACAACCAACAAAGTTAGAGGTCGCATAGTATAATTTGTTTTACCAAAAGTACCTCCGACTCTGAGTACATTCGTCTCCACCGAAACGGGGATTTTTATACGTTCAGCTTGTCACATTTTCCATACTTCCGAAATAGGTCTGCGGTTATACATTCCTTTTGCTTGTCCCAGCTTTCGAACCTTGAGTTTCGCTATCGTCTGGATCAACCATCACTTCCTGATGTTATTTCACAAAAGATGGTCAATTAGCGTCTTCACTTTGGCTATTGCCTCCTCGTAATTCGGCACCTGCCGACAGCGTAGGACATGCCCTGGACAAAGCGGGTGTATTCGGTCCGGTATTCTGCATCCGCGTTAAGGATATCTAGCAGAATCCGGAACTTTTCCTGCAAGGACTTTCCTTTGATCTTACTGCACCGGCCGTCATCCTGACTGATCACCCCGATCGCCAGGTGCCTGAACTCGCCATGGGCCACCGCATATGGCTGCAGGACAGCCAGGTCATGGATATGCCGGGTCAGATCAGGATCGTCGTCAGCCGGCTGACGAACGCGGTCGGGAACGCGCCAGATAAGCGCACTTATTTTGTCGGCGGAATTTTCCACCGGATCGATGCAGGCGACGGCCGCTATCTCTGGGTAGGTTTTCGTCAATTCTGCGATGAAGGAGGATACCGGGAGAATCAAGGGCGAAAGGGATAACGTGGACACAGTAAATTCGATCTGCAGGTGAGGCCGGAGGGCGGTTGACGGGTCGGCCACGGTCGGATAGTCCACGTCAAATGAAAAAAAACGGTTCTCGTCCCCTGCCTTCCATTTGACGGCGCCCGGTGGGAAATGCGTCGTGATAACCTTCTGCACTTCGCTTCGAATCTTCGACAGTAGCTTTCTTTGGGTGCTCCTCGATAACGGTGGCTCTTGCGGCAGGACCAGTCGGAAGTCGATGTCCCCGGAGAACCGCTGGAGGAGACGATGGGCCTTAGCTAGCGCAGTGCCGCCGGTAAAGATTAGCTGCGCGCCGAACAGGTCTGTTGCCATGAGCACACGGATCGATTGCACGACGTACCAATCCTTTTCTACAATGGCCGGGTCGCTGCCCAACTCGAGGGCCACCTCTTCGATCAGGGCTTTACTACAAGGAATTCGTGGCTCAAGGAGGTGACTGGGGTGCTATTATCACGGAGTTGATGGGTGCCCAGGCGCCCCGGAATTGATCGGCATTCATACCAACATGCCCGGCGTTTTTCCTGATGAGATTGACAAGGCAGCTTTTTCCGGGGCGCCAGTTCCATCGGGCCTTTCTCCTGATGAAAAAGAAGCCTACGAGCGTTTGCAGACCGTCTACCCGAATAAATTGGACAACATCACATCAACAAACTCAGCGAGTTGCTTCCATATAACTGGAAACCTTACAATAATTTATCAGCCGACAAACAATAATCCTGGATAATGGGTTTTAGCTGCATTTTTCGACTTAATAGGGCGACGTCGAAGTTAATTGTCAACCAATTCTACAAACAAACCACCCGTAGCCGCGGGATCAATGTCAACCGTATTTTCCGATTCTCCCCCCAACATTCTATTCAAGGCTAAATATCTCCGGGCTGTCAAAATTGAACGAACCCTTAGCACAACTTTGACAATTCCAGTATCTGTTTTTTCACTTCCTTTTGCACATCCAATTAACTGAATGCCGGGGCCCCTGTTGAAACTAAAATGATTATTTCCGGACATCTTAATTCCGGGGACTCTTTTCAAAGACTTCTGACTTAATGAAAGGTTGCTGCAAGATATAACTATTTCCCTGAGAAACAGTACACCCAGTGGGCCGCCATAAAGATGTCTTAAAGAATCATTAGCAAGCGCCCTATTCAACTCAAAACGCCTTTTGTTGTTATAAGCAATGATATAAAAATCAGTCTCAGCCGGTAAAATGCTCAACAAATCGAGACTAGTCCAGCCTATTTCTTCCTCCGGATTCCCTTTGTCAACAACTGTAAATGTAGATGACTGACTTGTGTCATGCGCGACCTTATTTTTGTCCAGAGTTGACACCAGATCTGAAATAGACTGTGATGGTTCCAGGCCAATTCCCTCGAATTGAGCAGGATGAGTGCTATCGCCGCGTACAAATTCTAAAGAAACATTGCCAACCCAAACGGCCGAACTTGCATATTTTCCCTTGACCCTGCTATCCCAAACAACCGGCAACCCTAATTGCTCGCGAAAAAAATGAAATAGTTTGTCTGGACTCGGACAAGCCGCGTAAATATGATCGATTTGATTGATCTGAGCTTCTGCTTCTGTTAAATTGCATAGTGCCAGGAGAAAAAAAGTATATTTCACAATGAGTTTATTTTGTCGGGCGTATGGTCAATTAAAAAGATCACAGTTGTTTCAAAATTACCCTGGGCAATTTTTTCCAATTTACGATTATTTAAAAAGTTGAAAAAATTCGTCGCCCCACAAGCTTTTGGTTAAACTGACAATATGGAGCAGGGACCGTATAATACAGCAGATGTTATAAAGGTATAATTGCCGAGCTATTTGCACTAAAGATAATCGACAAAAATCTAGTAACTATCGACCAATGACTGCTAGAATAACGGGTTCATCGCCCAAGCCGTCAGGGAATATCTGAAGGAAAAGGACATTTACCAAGATTTCTCGAGTTTAAAATATTCGAGGAATGGGTAGTTTGCCTGAGGCGTACACATTGGTCCCTTCGAGCGACGGCGAACTTGTTAAGATACGTACGTGGAACAAAATGCATCCTTCGGGTCTCTCCCATAAAATTCAATTGACTTCAGGTAAAATGTTTTGCGCGGCCATCAATCTTAAAGGCTCGTTTCTCAACGAAAAAAACTGAAAGAAACTCACACAATGTGCATTGCTTTCCAATCGATTACCGTTTTTTTTGTACTTTTAATTAGTTTTTTCCCTTGCGGACTATTCGATTTGAATTCAGTAGGGGCCATTTGGGTTTAATTGACTCGGTGGCTATTCGGTGGCCCTTTCGAGATTGAGAAAAGGATCGATTCTGAGTGAAGGTGTTATATAAAATATTGTGATCCAATCCGGGTCACAAGGCCCCGCACGAAAGTGCGGGGCTGTTTTATTTGGTAGCGAGGAGAGCGATCGCTCTCCGTAACGGACAAATGAAACAGTCCCATCCCGCGATAGCGGGATGGGGGGCCTTGGGTAAGGCAAAGCGCAAGGGATCAGCGGAGCGAAGCGGAGATAACCCCGCCCGGGTCACTTTTGTTGTAATTCATTGATTATCAAAAGGTGCTGAGATTCGGCGCCTTTTTTCATGGATTCTGCTGAAAGCCCGCCCAGGAAGGGCGACGCCCGATTTTGTAAAGCATATTTGACTAGAAATTCTGTTTAGAAAAAACAGCCTTAACATGTCCTTATTACCATGGGCAAACTAATGTAAAAGGAAACATTTCTTCGCAAATAAATTTTCCGGTAGGGCCTTCCTCGCCGATCAATGCATATTTGGCTATTCGCTTAGCAGCATCCTCAACGGTTCCTGTGCCACGATGGTGGTTGAAGTCTGTATTGGTAAAGCCAGGATCGACCATATTTACCCTAAACGCCGAATCGCGAAGTTCATAAGCTAAATTAATCGTGTACATATTCAGCGCAGATTTAGAGGAGTGGTAAACGGCTGCTTTAACCTTGTAAGAAGGAAGGGATGAATCGCTTGCCAAAGTAAGCGAACCCTGCCTGGAAGTGACATTTACAATTCGGGGCGCTGCGCCTTTTTTTAAGAGGTCTATAAATGCTTGTGTAACCCTTATTACTCCAAATACATTTGTTTCATATACTGTCCTGAATTGATCTATCGAGGCGTCAAGTGCAGATTGAGGTAAGCCCCCGCTAATACCTGCATTATTGATCAAAACATCCAGGACCTCTGCTTTTTTACCTATAGTAACGCGGGCAGCCTGAACTGATTCCTGGTTGCTTACATCTATTTCAACGGCTTCCACTTCTTTTAGCCCTTCAGCATTTAGTTGTTTAACCGCCTCCAAACCCTTTTGCAGGTCGCGGCTTCCCAGGTAAACATAATATCCATTCTGCAAAAGCTGTCGTACTGTCTCGAAACCAATACTTTTATTGGCACCGGTGATTAAAGCTGACTTGATGTTTTTCATAATGCAAACATAGGGAGCTGGAAAATAAGCGGGATGGACAAATCCTGTTATTTACGCGACAAATCCTGCAAGAATTCCAGATAGCGACTCACACTTTTACCCGTACTTTTTTTGAACAGCCTTGAGAAATAATCCGGGTCACTGAAACCTAATTCGTAAGCGACTTCTTTGGCTGACAGTTTGGAGTAATGCAGCTTTCTTTGCGCCTCCAGCATAAGGCGATTGGTGATGTATTTCTTTGGCGAAACGCCTGAAAATTCTTTTACAATATCATATAAACTGTTGTCGGTCAATGCCATTTCACCTGCGATGGAATGGATCAAATGCTGTTCTGTTAATTTCGATTCGACCACCAGTTTAAACTCAATATATTTGGAGAGTTTGGAATTAGAGATGCTTTCATAAGTGTCATTTTTAAAATAGGCGCTGTCAAATTCCGCTAACAGCGTGTTTAAGTACACCATTATCATCATGGTTTCCTGCTCTTTTTCACTTGTATTAATGAGCCGGTCTAATATTTCAAAAACCACTTTTACCCTGTCCTTCGAAGCATTGTCAAAGCTGATAATTTGTGTATTCAGCGGATTAACCAAAAATGGAAACTGTCGCGGGAGTAAAGCCAGGGTATTTTCATCGAACTTGATTTTAAAGTATTTGGAACCATCATTTTTTACGTGGGACGGTGTATAAATCTGGTTGGGCAAAACCAAAAGTAACTGGCCGGGTGAAATATCACATTTTTCCATGTCCACTTCGCAGGTTACGGCACCACTGTCTAAAAACAGGAAAAAATAATAATCTATCTGATGCGGCTGTGGTATTTTCTTCAAAACGTCTTCCGGCAAGCTTTGAATTGCACCTGAAGCGGTCTTTAACGCAAGTCCTCTCTCTTGTTTATTATTATTGAGTATTTCCTTCGTATCGTGCATTTTTCCAATTCCTTTATACCGGCCATTAAGGTGACTAGTACTAATCTACGGATTTTAACATCAATAGCGAAATAACATTAGTCAAATTTCATTTTAGCACAGATGACGAATTCGTTAGTGACCGCCGCCAATAAAGTAAAACCAATCGCGGCAAAAACAGGTCGATGTTATCAAAAACGGCCTTAGCGCTACACTAAGACCGTATATTCCTTAATAGGCTTAAACCGGACGGCAAAATAACTTGCAATGCCGTCAAAATTGACTTCCAAAATTAAAGCGTTTTCACGCCGCCGTCCATCACGAGTTCCGAGCCAAACATATATTTTGAGGCATCTGAGGCCAGGTAAAGAAAGCCCTCGGCGATCTCCTGAACAGTTCCAAGTCGTTTGGCAGGGATCAAATTTGCCGCCATGTAGTCCTTCGTGCCATTGATCTCTTCTTGCGAAGCTCCGCCACGCGACCAAATAGGCGTATCGATAGCTCCGGGTGAAAGTACATTTACACGAATATTTCTATTCATCAAATCGGTTGAAAAGCTTCTTGCTAATGAACGGACAGCAGCTTTTGTCGCAGCGTAGGCGGAATTACCGGGAAAGCCCTTTTCGTTCGTGGCGCTTGAAGTAAGGATAATAGAAGCCCCGTCATTTAAAAAAGGTAATGCAAGCTGTATTGAAAAGAACGCGCCTTTAAAATTTATATCAGAGATCTGGTTGAAGGCCTGCCCAGTAAAGTCAGCCAAAGGGATGGAAGGCGCTATGCCGGCGTTAACCACAAGCACATCAATTTTACCAAGTTGTGCCGCTATCTGCTGGTATGCTGTTGTTATACTTTTTAAATCCGTTACATCACTTACCACCTCGAAGGCATTATTGCCGATAGCTTGTACAGCGCTTTTAAGCGTTTCCTTGTTACGGCCGGTGATGCCGATTTTTGCACCTTCCTGTGCAAATAAAATTGCTGTTGAAAGTCCGATTTCACTATTACCGGTGCCAGCAGCGGTATTGGTGAAGCAACAGCAATTGTGCTGGCGGCGCAAGGGGCAAAAGTGGTTTTGGGCGCCCGGCGTAAAGAGCGGCTGGAGGGCTTGACCCGCCGTATCAAGTCGGCAGGCGGCGAAGCTGTTTACCTGGTGACCGACATAAAAAAACGAAACGACCTGGTGCGACTGGTTAATTTAGCCTGCGAAACTTACGGACATTTAGATGTGATTGTAAATAACACCGGGATCGCCCGTCTGTCGCGGATCGACGATTTACAGGTAGACGATTGGGAGGAAATGATCGATGTGAATATAAAGGGCACTTTATATGGCATAGCAGCAGCCCTACCCGTTTTAAAAAACTAGGTTTTGGTTATATCATCAATATCATATCCACCTCCGGTATCAAAATCGTTCCGTTACAAGGTGTGTATGCAGGTACCAAAAACGCTGTACGCACCATAGCCGAGGCCTTGCGGCAGGAGTCGGGCGGTAAACCAACCAGTAATTAAGGCTTTTAACAATATTATCGCAGGTAATATTATAACTAGCAGTAGACCAAAGGGAGCGCCAGACCGTGTAGCCCTACCTGTATGTGGAGACGACCCAAGGTCAAAAAACGCCATTATGGAGCTTGTGGAAGATGTTGGTTTTACCCCCTTTTGACGCTGGTCCCTTGGCGAATTCGTGGCGCCAGCAGCCCGGGGAACCTGTTTATTGTACCGATCCTATTCTTAAAGAACTACCTTTGTTATTAGCACGAGCAGATAGAAAAAAGGCGGCAGCGAATCGTAGCAGGATCAAAATAATATTGTCTAAAATACCGGGGGATTTTTCGGGACAGTATCTTAAGCAGGCGTCCAGATTATTTATTGGTCTGGATATCTTCAAGATAAAAAGTTGGAACGCATTACTACGTTTGGGTTGGGCTATGCTTTAATACAGTTCGGCTTTAGGAAGTTCCACATTTCATAGATGAACCTAAGTTTGTTTATTCTTCAAATGTGTTTTACAACAAACATTTAAAATAAAAATGAGTTCAATTGATATGCTACCAGCGGTTTTATTAGGCGTAAATATTCGGATTATTCTGAGGCGTCCCGCTAAAATTGTATTTTCTTTAATGATTTGATAATCAATACATTTTGAAATGAAAAATAAAACTAACTATTCTGAAATCATGACTCCCGAAAACCTCACCTTAGAGGCGCGAATACAGCGTTTAGAAGATGCTGAAAATATCCGGACACTCAAAAGCCGCTACCATACCTACGTCAATGACACCGACTTTGATAAAATAGGCAGTCTTTTCGCTGCAGATGCCTCGCTAAGGCTTGGCTATCTCATGCCCGACAAAAATGCGATTATCGGTCGAGAAAAGATCCAAGTCGCATTTTCCGGAATGAAAACGAGTACCAGTCAGTCCCAGCTGAAGCAGTTCCTACACAGCCACATCGTGGAATTGACCGGACCTGACACCGCCATCGGTACGGGGATGCTTTACGCCTGCTATGGCGTCCATGCCGATGCCTACGTCGTTGCCGGGAAGTATGCGGAAGAATATGTCCGGGCGGAAGGCGCCTGGCTGTTTAAAACTATGGACCTGACCCTTTATTTCACCGTCCCACTGACGCTTGGCTGGGCGGGATCAAAGCGGCACTATCTTGTCAATTCCGGGCAGGAAGTCCCCAACTATGATCCTTTGCTGCCTAACCCAGCTGTATAGGCAGATAACCTTTTCAAACCCTCGGAGAAACACAACAATTATTAATTTATGAAAAGAAATAAACAATGATAGACGAAAAACGCATTCAGTTAATTATCGACAAGCAAGATATCTATGAACTTTTATGCCGATACGCCCGCGGTGTCGATCGATTTGATAAAGAGCTCGTTCAGTCTTGTTTTTGGCCCGATGCGACTACCATTTTTCCTCTCTCAGCTGATGCCGCTTTCGAAGGCCAATACAGCGACTATTTAGAGATTGATGTTCAATCCTGGAAACCTTACACGGCCCAGCAGCACTATCTCTGCAATCATCTTTCTGAAATCGCTGGAGACCAGGCGTTGGCAGAGACCTACCAGTTCTCCTTTTATTGGAAGGTACCAGGCGACGATCCCAAACTAAATTCGCAGAACTCGGGCCGTTATATTGATAGATTTGAACGCCGGAATGATGAATGGCGAGTCATTCATCGGGAATTTATTCGCAATTTCGCATTTCCAATTGCTCCCAGGGGTTTTGGTACTATAGAAAATGGATGGCCAATGTCCGCTCAGGACCGAAGCGACCCGGCCTATCGCACATTAAAGCATGGCGATTAACTGTTTAGGCGATGAAACTTTATATTACATAACCTACTGTCCCGGGGTACGATAAGTTGTTTTCTTGCCGATGGCTAAAGGCGGGTAACCAGATCCATTTAGAAAAAAAGTATTGAATATCCGGATATAATGCTTAATGTGACCGGCTAAAAAGGTCAGCTTTTTAGCCGGTCACAAAAATTATCAGTCCATTGGAGTGGCCAGTTTTCGTTCAACTTGTTAACCTAAATATTCCAACTCCTCTTTTGAAAGGGAAATTTCAGCGGCTTTAGTATTTTCCTCCAAATGCTCAATGGATGTAGTGCCGGGAATAGGCAGGATCCAGGCAGATTGGTGGAGCAGCCATGCGATGTTAAACTGGGCAACTGTTACACTTTTGCTATCTGCAACTTCTTTCATCTTGTTCTGGCCAGTTGGCAAAGATGTTTGAAGAGAAAAGAAAGGAATAAAGGGAATTTGATGTTCCTCGCACAAAGGCAATACTTCGCCGCCTTGAAACCCGTAAGGGCTACCCGGATCAGTAACCCGCTGCGTATAGCTATACATATTCTCAACACTGGCAATTTTAGCCGCTTTGATCGCGATATTAAATTGATCAACCGTCGTGTTACTAAGCCCTAAATGCAAAATCTTACTCTCTTTTTGCATCGCGAGCATGGTTTCTAAACCTTCTTCATATTCCCCCGGACTATGCACTGCCTTTCCAAAATGGACTAAGTGAAGCTGCTCAAGTTTTAATTCCTGAAGATTGTTTTCTACACTTATTCGCAACTCGTCGGGCTTGCCGTAAGGAAGCCAACTTTTGTCTGCTCCGCGTTTTGCTCCGACCTTTGTAGCAATAAAAGGTCGGCAGCGTAAGGATACAAGGCATCCGCAATAAGCTTGTTCGTAACTCCCGGCCCGTAAAAATCCGCGGTATCGAAAAAGTTAACGCCTAGTTCAGCGGCTTTCCTTAAAAGAGCAATGGCTCCATTCCGATCCTTAGGTTCTCCAAAGAAATCTTTCACCGGTCAGGCGCATTGTTCCGTACCCTGGTTTGCGAACGATTAAAGGGTTCGTCGTACCGGCTCCAAAAATTATTGTTTTGTTTTCCAGTTTCTTAAGTTTATTGTTTTACTGTCAATCGTTTATTGAGTTGAATTGACTATAGATTTCCTGTATATCGATGGTGTTATCCCCATGAACCTTTTAAAGAACATGGTAAAATTTGAAACGTCATAATCCAGGGTATGCGCAATTGTCCCAATGGGCAAAGCCGTATCCTTTAATAGTTTTTTAGCTTCCAATAATATCCTTTGTTCGAAGAAGTAGCAGGCGTGACGACCCGTTTCCAATTTGATCACTTTACTTAAATGAACCGGATGCAGGCCGATGATATCAGCAATTTCTTTAAGCTCAAACATTTTATTAATCCGTCCCGCCATGACGTCGTCAAGAGGGCCCTCCAAAACTTCTATGAACTGGGCCAGGATTTAAGCTTTTCGGGAACTAATACAAACCTATTATAAAGGATTGACACAAATTGGTAAGGAGTGTAGGTAGTGTAATTATATTCCTTTTTATGACTCAATACCGGAATTCTACAATAAAACCGTAGTTCATCGATCGATGTTCTATTACGAATCGGTCCGGGACGACAGTGAAGTAGAGGCCAAACTTAGCAGCTATGTGGAGAATAAACTCCTATGCAACCGAGGGTGCCCGGAGTATTTCAAACGGATGCGCCGGGAAGGGATAGGCTGGAACCCCAAGCGGGTGGAACGCGTCTATCGGAAGATGGGCCTTAGCCGCCGGCGCAAGAAGAAAAGGAGGATACCCAATCCAGAGAAAAGACCCTTAGTTCAACCTGATTTGAAAAATGAGACCTGGAGTATGGATTTTGTCGAGGACAGGCTGGAGAACGACAGAAAGATCCGGACCCTCAACGTCATCGACGACTATAACCGGGAAGCGCTGGCCATAGAAGTGTCGTTTTCCTTTCCTGCGGAGCGGGTGATCGAAGTGCTGTCCCAGTGTGTTGAATGGCGGGGAAGACCCAAGGGTATCCGGTCAGATAATGGAACAGAGTTCATCGCTTTCAAAACAAAAGAATTTTTTAAAAGCAAAGACATTGAATATATACCGATACAGAAAGGGAAGCCATCACAGAACGGATATATTGAACGTTTTAACCGAAGTTATCGGGAGGGGGTACTGGATGCATATATACTGACGGACATCCACCAGGCCAGGGAAGAAACGTTGAGCTGGATGGAGGATTACAACAACAACCATCCTCATGAAAGCCTCGGCGATAGAACTCCGGCAGAATGTGCTTGAAAGAGGTTTTTAGTAATTCTAGGGAAACGGATTAATTGCCCTTCGGGCTGTAGGAAAAAGGGGGGACTAGTGCGTTTAACACGAAGAAGGACTGGAATATCAATGATTACCCACTGCGGCTTTCAGCACGTGAATCTTAAAAGAAGTTTGATTTCCTTTATCATAATGAAAGAATAGTGTAACATATTGTCGGTAATGTATAATATTAACCCCAGGGGTAATGTTACCTTTCCCGATTAAACAACACAAAATTGGCGGCTTTGGTGGCCTAGTACTATAATCTCTAACAAAAATAAAATGGAAACAATGCAAAAAGAAACTTTAGATTTAAAAAAACCAACTACAACGGCCACCAATGGGAAAAATTCAACAATTCGAACGCATCCTTTGGCTCCTGAAGACGCAACCGTCATGAACGCGATGCGGCCCATGGTAGCGCCGCACAAAGGAAAGATGCAGGGAATAGCAGCTCGTGAGCCCTTCAATGCAATGATGGAACAAGTATTGTCACCCGAGGGTGTGACGTACCACCCCGACGCGGTGGGTGGAATATCCGGCTGGTGGTGTCGGCCGGGCAACCCTCGATCTGGCGAGGTGATCCTTCACCTGCATGGCGGGTGGTTCAGCTGGGGCTCGGCGCAGGCGTTCCGGCTTTTAGTAGGACACATCGCTGCGAGGGCTGGCGTTGAGGCATTCGTGCCCGACTATAAGCTTGCACCTGAAAATCCATTTCCCGCGGCCGTTCACGATGTGCAGGCGTGCTATAGCGGGTTGATCGCGCGGGGTACGCGGCGGATCGCACTCTCCGGGGATTCTGCAGGCGGTACTCTAGCGCTGGTTCTCTTGTCACTCGCAAGCAACACCGGTGGCGTCTCTCCTGTGGGAGCAGCGGTCCAGTCCCCGGTAACCGACTTAGCGCTCAAGGGTTCGAGTTTTGAAACCAGAGCGGCGGCCGATCCGTATTTCACCCGACCTCAAGCGGAGGGGCTCGTCCGTTCCTATCTGAGCGATGCGGATGCCTTGAACCCAATGGCCTCCCCGCTCTACGGAAGCCTGGCTGGCCTGCCGCCGATTCGCATCCATGTCGGTCAGGACGAAGTGTTGCTGGAAGACTCGAGTCGTTACTTTGAGAAGGCCGTCGCGGCTGGCGTCGATGCCGAACTCGACATTTGGGTAGGGATGCCGCATGGATTCGCGAATTTCGTCGGCAAACTCAAGGCATCGGCCCAGGCACTGGACGCAATCGGGGCGTTTCTCGCCGATCGCTTGACTGCCGCCACGGGGGCTTGACCGGGGTCATTTGAATATCACAATGGCCTCAAACTGCATCCTCTTAAGAAAGCTCGACACGCACATCACTTCGGTTGTTCCATTGATTGGAACTACTTGTCGCAAATTTACACTTGAAACCCCAGCGTTTCAACTTCTCCATCCTATTAATGTCATTAACGCGCTTCGGCAAAGCCGGATAGAGCTTTTATGGAGTTTTATCTGTAAGGGTTGCCAATAAGCTGTATTTAATTAACATCGATTAAAGCTCAATTGCATGAATGATCTTAAAGCAGCGCCGATAACAGTCGGCTCTAAAGGCGGTGAAATACTATCCGTGGCAGGCGACAACTACCGTGTGCTCGTTTCCGGCAGGGAAACCAACGGCGCCTTTTCCACTATTGACATGTTGGTGCCTCCTCAAAGTGGTCCGGGCCCCCATTCACACGCAAATTTTTTTGAATCCTTTTATGTTGTCGACGGAGAGGTCGAAGTTTATTCTGAAGCCGGAACATACACAGCAACAAAAGGGTCCTTTGTAGTAATTCCCGAAGGTGGCGAGGTCCATTATTTTAAAAACAAAAGCAATAATATGGCCCATTTGCTTTGTACAGTTGTTCCTGCCGGGTTGGAGGAGTTTTTCGAAGAAATAGGTGAGCCCGTAGCTGCCGACGAATTTTTGCCGCCGCCACCAATGAACCCTGGATCTGTAAAAAAACTACAGGCAATTGCCAAAAAGCATGGGCAAATGATCTACCCTCTCGATTTCCTTGATAAGAAATAAACAATCACATATAAAATAAAATATAATGGAAAGCAAAGAGAACATTGCTACAATTAACAACGGGACAAGCATAGCAAATAAGAGCAAACTAAGCAAGGAACAGAGCGACCAGGTGTTGCAGCGCTTCGTCGATGGATTCAGCTCACCGCCCCGATCCCCCGTCCTGCACTGGCCATCCGAGCACAACCTCGCGTACGAGGACATCACATTTCCTGCGCTTGACGGTGTGCCGATTGAGGCGTGGTTCATCCCCGCGCCGGGGTCTCGCAAAGTGATCATCGCCAACCACCCTGTGGGGTTCACCAGGTCCGGTGTCCCCACTCACCTCGAGCCCTGGCATGCAGCCTGGGCGCCTACCGGCAACGGATTCGAAGTCGACCTCGTGCCCGACTATAAGATGCTGCACGACGCCGGGTATAACGTCCTCGCCTACGACTTGCGCAACCATGGCCTCAGTGGCGCGGCAAACGGCGGGGTTGTTACCCATGGATTTACCGAGAGCCGTGACGTTGTCGGCTCGCTTGAGTACATTCGCTCACGGCCTGATACCCGCGACATGGCTATCGGACTGTTTAGCAGATGTATGGGAGCAGTCTCCACCTTCGCCGCGATGACGCGTTTCCCCGCGGCATTCGACGGTGTGCGCTGCCTCGTCTCACCACAGCCTGTCACTCCGCGATACATCGCCGAACGCCGCCTCGCTGTGATCGGTCTTGGCAACCGCCTCGATGACTTCAACACCCTGCTGCGCTTGCGCACCAGCGTTGGGCTTGAACGGCGGGTTCCGCAGGAGTGGGCAAAAAAAATTAGTGTACCAACTTTCCTCTATCAGGTCCGCGGTGACACCCTCACCGACCCCAGCGACGTCCAGACGATGTACAACAATATCCCGGTAGCCGACAAGAAACTGCAATGGATTGAGGGCACGACAGCCAGGTGGGATGGTTACCTTGAGTTTCAGCGCCGACCTGAGCCTATGCTCGACTGGTTTGCTAAACATATGCAGTGACGGGTAAGATATTTAGCGAAAATGACCTTCCTGTGCTGTCAGGTGGTTCCGGGAGGGTTGGATGCTTTTTTTGAAGAAATAGGAAAGCCTGTTGAGAAGGGTGTGTTTTTGCCGCCACCGTCATTGAGCAAGGAAGAATTAGGCAAATTGAAATCTATAGCCGAAAAATATGGCGAACAACTTTATCCGCCGGATTATTTAGATCCTGTGCCGTCAGATTTGTAGTCTTACGGGCAAAAACAATTCAACTATAAATTAAAAGTAGATAAAAATGACAACTAAAACTATGACGGACATATTCAGCAGCTTTGACCTCAGGGGTCTTCCACTTTCCAGCCGTATTGTGATGTCGGCGATGACGCGCACTCGCGCCACTGAAGACGACCTGCCCACGGATGTGATGTGCGACTATTATGTGCAGCGCGCGTCCGCCGGGCTTATCGTCACCGAGTGCACCCAGGTCTCCAACCAAGCGCATGGCATTATTAGAGCACCGGGTCTTCACCGCACCGATCAGATCGCCGCATGGCGTAAGATTACCGATGCAGTGCACACCGCCGGCGGATATATCTATTGCCAGATATGGCACTGCGGCCGCGTCGCCCATCAAGACATGCGTGGCGGTGAGGAGCCGGTTGGGCCTTCGCCTATCCCTGCCACAGGAGACTTCTTTCTACCCAGCGGTCGCGTCGAATTTCCCGTCCCCCGCGAACTGCGGGTCGATGAAATTCCCGGCATCGTTTCTGATTTCGCGCAAGCCACGCGTAACGCACGCGAGGCGGGTTTCGACGGCGTTGAGCTACATGGGGCGAACGGCTACCTGCAGGATCAGTTCCTGCAAGATGGCAGCAACAAGCGCACGGATACCTACGGCGGCTCGATTGAGAACCGCGCACGGCTGATGGTGGAAACGGCTAAGGCGATGATCAACGCCTGGTCGGCAGATAGAGTCGGTGTGCGCCTGTCCCCTTCAAGTCATCTGTACGGCGTGGACGATAGCAACAAACTCGAAACATTTGGCTTTATCGTCCGCGCGCTCGACGAGCTTCAGGTGGGCTATCTCTGCCTTCTCGAGCCCAATGCGAAGGACAATGAGCGCGGTGTGCAGATCAGGAATGTCGCCGAAACCTTCCGTTCGATGACATCGGTGCCGATCATGGTCAATACCGGCTTCGACAAGGCAAAGGCTAACGCCGTTCTCGCAAGCGGCAATGCGGATCTCGTGGCATTCGGCGTGGCCTACATCGCTAATCCGGATCTAGTCGAACGATTCCGCACTGACGCACCACTCAACAAGCCCGACACGACCCTGTTCTATGGTGTTGGAGCCAAGGGCTACACTGACTATCCCGCTCTCGAAACCGCTGCTTTGGCCTTGAACTGATTACACTTACTTATAAAACAGACAAAAAAGTTTTACGCATCGTTTTAGATTTTATTTCATATTTTTATTCTCTAAAGTTCTTTCTTAACTGCAAAAGTGTAGCCGGGTTTTTGGTTCCATAGCTTGGTAGCTCAGTTGGATAGAGCGGCAGCCTTCTAAGCTGTTGGTCGTTGGTTCGAGTCCAATCCAGGCTACGTGACAGTTACCAAAACCCAAGATCGGAATCAAATGGATTTCGCAATGTTATGCCTTGATTTACGAAGTTTGAGAGCAAATGTGCAGAAAACCGTGGCGATAGGACCCGTTGGAGTAACACGCTCCTGTCTTTCAACTATCAACTAGGATATAGTTTGATATGAAATAGACGGGGACCAATGAGGGGACCAACCATGAACTGCGAAGAAAAATGACCTGATTCTCAACTTAAAAGGATAATATGTTGTGATCCCGCCCGGGTCACAAAGCCTCGCACGAAGTGCGGGGCTGTTTTATTTTCGCTGCCCTCTATTCCGTTACTTGTTACGACGATAATATCTCAGTCGAGTGGTTTAATATGTTTGGCATCTAATTGCCAGTTAATCAAAATATTACAATTTATAGCGAAGTAAAAGATAAAAATGAGAAACGACCATCCTTCAAACGGAATAGTTATTCCAAATATGGTTAGAAATGAAGAATTATATATAAAAAAGGGAAGAAGACCGAGCGACGCAAAAAAAAGAATAACGCCAGTCATCAGCAACGCCGGCTTAAATCTTATCAATAATAGAATGCCATTTAAGACTATAAGTACTAATGTTACATAATGTACCGGTGAGGCTTCGTACTCATTAGTATAGAATTTAAGCCAAGTATTTACTAGCAAACCAGCAACAATAAGAAATGGAATTGATGCGAGTAGTTTCCTGCCCTTCGAAATAGTCGGCGTTTTCAAATTTCTTAATTTCATATTCACGGGGCTTCAACCGGCCCACCGGGGATTAGAATTTTCAATTTTGTTTTAGTAATCAAAAAGGGAAACGGATTAGATATATTCCAGCAATTTCTCCGTATAATCAACCATGAATATCGGAATATTGAGTAACCCATTATCCTTCTTCAAATTTTTTAATGAATACCGAATTCTGACTGGCGGCTTATATAGATCATTATAGACGGCAAGGCTCTTGCTTCTTATGTTTTCATCTGACTTGACTTCTATAGGAATAATGTCATTCTTCACCTGAATCAAAAAGTCCACCTCTGCCTGGCTGCCTGAAGTCCAATAGCGCGGAGTGCCTTCGAAGTTGGCAGTTAGATGTTGTAATATAAAGTTTTCGCTCAATGCCCCCTTAAATTCCATAAATAGCCTGTTTCCTTCTCGTATCGCAATAGGATCCAAAAGCGAAAGCCTGCGCAGCAACCCTACATCAATAAGATAAAGTTTAAACGCGGTGAGGTCGTCATAAGCGGAGAGCGGTAGACCTGGTTTAGAGATACGAAAAACACGATGTACAAGGCCCGCATGTGAAAGCCATAGTAGGGCGTCTTCATATTCACGGGCGCGGGCGCCCTGCTTTACAGCTTGATAAAGGAACTTTTTATTGTCCCTGGCCAATTGAGAGGGAATAGAAGACCATAGATAATTAAGTTTTGGAATTTCTTTATTTTCAGCATGTTTTGAAAAATCAAGGGCATAAGCATTGATTATATTTTGGAGGACCTGCTGTGTTCTTTCAATGTCCTGTTTCTCTAATAATGCGACTACAGCTTCAGGCATTCCACCACAGATAAAGTACATTTTCAATTTTTCAACCAATTGATGAAAGAAAATGTCGGGCAACGGTTCAATTCGATCAATTCCTTCTAAAAAGTTAGATAATTTTGCGTCTGCGGCGGATAAGAACTCCGAAAAACAGACCGGATTTAAATGCAGAAAATCTACTTTTCCGACCGGAAACGAATTTCCGCGAGACATGGCAACTCCTAGGAGAGAACCAGCACTGGCTACTGCATACTCAGGAGCATTTTCGCAAAAATATTTTAAGGTATTCAGCGCATCATTGCATTCCTGAATTTCATCGAATATGATAAGTGTTTTTTGCGGGAGTATGGGTTGTCCATGTACAAGAGATAGGTTTTGTACAATTCGCGGGATATCTTTTGTGTTTTCAAAAAACTGCTTCAGGTCCGGCTGTTCCTCGAAGTTAAAATACGCTACGTCATCAAACTCTGAGGCACCAAAATGCGTTAAGAGCCATGTCTTGCCCACTTGTCTGGCGCCCTGCAATATGAGAGGTTTCCGGTCCGCAGCTAGCTTCCAGGCAGTCAATTTCTTTAATATGGTTCTTTTTATCTCCATTTTATCACACTTTATGCCCTGATTGTGTGTAAAAAATCACATAATTGGCACATAACTCTGTAAAAATACTGACTTTTTGGCTAATAGTGAGGTGATTTTCTCTGAAATCGAGGTTGTAATTGTTGATGAAGGTGATATAATATATTGATGTACAAGTAATTGTAAATTTTTTCTTAATTTCAGAACTGTATATCCCTGGTGGTTTAATAATATTGTCTGTTCATGTAGCATGACCGTGGGAAAAAAATGAACAAACCAGTGAAGAAAATTTTTTCCCACGGTACAGATCCTAAGCAAAGATACAATAGGCAAGGGAAAGCAATATTTGGGTCGATAAAAAACTAAAAAACGCTGGCCGCGCCGAAAATAGTGTAGAAGAGTGACGCTGTTTAACGGGCAGTTGCTGACTACCGCGAGAGCCGATATTTTTATGTATTTTGGCGGATAAGTAAATCGTAAACGACATGCCTTCTTCAATCAAATATCGATATCCCTTAAACAAAGGGGATTTTTATATTAGAAACGGGGAATGTATTACCTGTGGTGCCCCGCGGGCAGAAGCCCCCGATATCGTCGAGCATGGGATGGATGGCCATTGCTATTTTAAAAAACAACCTCAAACGGAGACGGAATTAGATCAGGCAATCAATGCCATGATGGTTTCTTGTATAAACGCCTTGCGCTATGGCGGAACTGAAGAGAAAATTTTGAAAAGGCTCTACGAAGATGGAATGGCGGATCTTTGCGATAACATTCCCGAAGGGCAATATCCCATCCTGGTTCGTGATCGGGTTTCATTTAATTTTGAGGGCCTCATGGATGAATTAGCCAACCTCTTGATTGCTAAATTTGCTTCTATGGGGTCGCATGTTATGATAGAAAAGGTAGTCAACAATAATATCGACCATTTTAGTTTTGTCAAACGATGGACAGGCGGTGGTAGCGGCCTTATCTATGACTGTACTAGGAAGTATGAGGAGGGTTATATCCTACAAATAAGCGCCGAGAAAGGGCGAACATTCGACGGAATGATCGGGGTAGGAGCTTTGCTCCATGATTTTTTGAAAGTGGATTCTCGAATAACAAATATAAAATGGTTTGCCAGGAATATGCCTGCTGACGTATTTTATGATAAACCCTATTAACAACGAGTGAAGTTTACTATGAAAAGAATAAAGCATAATAGGCATGAAACCAGAAAATTCAGGAAAGATATATCGATTTACTATGGATCACGGACTAGGCTATGGATTTGCCGAAGTCTATGACTTTACTGATGATCGTCCGTTCGATGGACGTTACGTATATGTGTACGATAGGGTGGAAGGAGCAATTCGAAAAGACTATGATATGGCTGATATACGATCGTCGAATATCGCGCTGGGGCCAATTACCCTATACAAATTTCCGAACGTAAAAGGAATCCGGTCCTGGAAGTATCTATTTCAAACCAGTGACTTTTTAATAACGAATCGGCCCAATTCCAAAGGGCTGAGAGGCATGTATAATAAGAACAATAATTGGGCGGAATTAAGCGACTGGTACAAAGCACCCTATAATATGCAAAAAATGCCGGACTACGTGGATTACGAAAAAGTCAGGTACTTGGAAACACGTATATTAAATGGTCACTCAAGTGCGGTTATGAAATTTTCCATGAAGAAATTGCTAGACGAAGGGAAAAGGTAGGAGAATACTACGATTTGGCAGACTTGGGCACTAAGAATATGTTTGTCCAGTTAATTAACACCTATTACTCATTGGATAAAACCATAGAATTTTTGAAGGAAATTCCGGGGTGAAGAATTTTCCCATAGTGTAATACTGTTCTCGCTTGCGCTTCACCTTTGACAAAGAAATGTATCAATGGACAAAGACATCTTTAGCCGGCACCTTGACGAAGCCACAAAAATGGTAGTGTAATTGACCAAACAGTATTGCATCAGTGATCTGTCCGATCAATACCGGTACGTTCTTACTCCTAATGTTCGGACTGTTGATCCCAACGATGAGCATTTGACCAAACAGGAAATTGCTGTGTTACAAAAATGGAATAAACAGGAAAATAAACTATTAACGATCGAACAAGTAGTGTATTTATTGCACCATGATAATATGGTTCCATTATGGATAAACATGACGATCTATGAGTCCCGTAGGCACTTGACAATTATTGATTTGTTCTGTAGCAGGCGGCTTAGAGGTGAACAAGATCTGATGCATAAGCCGGTCGTTCCTCCTTTCCACATGTTGGTGCCTATGCCTCCTGAATATGAAGAAGGGGTAAGATTTGATATTAATTGGAAAAAGGAGAGATTCGGCCAGAGATGGCCTGCAATGTGGCTCAAAAGAATAAAGAATGTTTTTCTAAAAAGTTAATATGGGTGTTATTGACGAAGTAAAATATAACCCAAATAGTTAAATTAGTTTTACCTTCGTAAAGACAGATTTACCTGAGTAGAAATCGGTAAGAAATCCCCCAGTTCTTCATTATAGATCGACAAAAAGATCGACAAAGTAAGTAGACTACTGGATCTCAGTAGCCGAAAGTAATCCAATCCGGAGTTCGCCAAAAAGCCCTTTATTTTAGGCTATTTATATTGATCTTCAATTCTTTCTGTAGAAAAATCAGCCTAAATTCAAAAAAACAGCATTAACGTATTCTTGCGGGATCTTTTCCTGTTCTAGCCTGTTCTTATCTATCGATTTTAGGAGTGCATAAAGCCCGGCCTCCTCCTTATTCAGTAGGTCCAGCCTTTCTGCTTTATTTCGTTCACCATTGACGGCAAACTCCCGGAAAGTTTCAAAAGTTTGCTTATCCATGAGGATACTTTGGGTATGTGCGTAATAACT
>Ga0302325_10002319_pt1 | contig 46415 bp, 44 predicted proteins | sample Palsa_T0_2_FD_201948 | JGI IMG/M metagenome (GOLD analysis project Ga0302325, IMG submission 201948) | Peat permafrost microbial communities from Stordalen Mire near Abisko, Sweden - Palsa_T0_2 | ecosystem: Environmental > Terrestrial > Soil > Palsa > Peat permafrost | place: Sweden: Abisko...
CGGCGATCGACGACGTCACCCGGCAGGCACTGTGTGCCTCGGCCATTCGCCTCGCCGAAAGGGCGAATTATCGCGGCGCAGGGACGCTTGAATATCTTTATGACGATGACACCGGCGCGTTCTTCTTCATCGAGATGAACACGCGCATCCAGGTTGAACACCCGGTCACGGAAATGATTACCGGAATCGACCTTGTGCGTGAAATGATCCGTATCGCGCAGGGAGAACCCCTCTCGCTAGTGCAAGCCGACGTGCAAATGCGCGGGTCCGCGATCGAAGTGCGCATCAATGCCGAGGATCCCGACAAGAATTTCCGGCCTTCGCCGGGTCGTGTCACCGCGCTCACGCTCCCGGCCGGCCCCGGGGTGCGAGTCGACAGCATGCTTTTTCCCGGCTGCGTCGTGCCGCCTTACTACGACTCCCTACTTGCCAAAATCATTGTGCATGCGGAAACTCGGGATCAGGCGCTGGCGCGGCTGCGCCGTGCGCTCGACGAGTTCGAAATCGAGGGCGTCGTTACCACCGCATCCTTGCATAAGCGTCTCGCCGGATTGGCCGACGTGCAGACGGCGCGGTTCGATACCGGATTTTTGGAGCGGCTGTTGACGGCATGAGAGCCGTTCGCGTCATACGACGGATCAGGGCCCGGAGATACGCATGAGCGGAATCCGATATTCTTTTGGCGCGGACGAGCATGTCTTCGCCGAAATCGACGAGGAAATGTCCCTTGAGGCTTTCTTCAAGGGTATGGCGATCTGCAAGGAGCTTGAGAAGCGGCGTATTCCGGGGGTTTCGGAGATCTGCCCATCGAACGCGTCGTATTTGATCCGCTTCGATCCCGATGTCATTCATCCCGACAAAATGTTGGCGACGCTCAAGGAAATCGAGGCGCAAGTCGGCGACGCCGATCTGGAGCTGCCCACGCGCATTGTCGAACTGCCGGTGCTCTATAACGATCCCTGGACAAACGAAACTGGGCAGCGGTTCCGCGAGCGCCATCAGGATCCCAAGAGTACCGACATCGCGTATTCGGCGCGCATCAACGGCTACGGCTCTATCGACGAATTCGTTGCCGCGCATTCGGGGGCGCCGTGGTTTGTTTCCATGGTCGGTTTCGTCGCCGGCCTGCCGTGGCTTTATCAGATTGCCGAGCGCGCCAAACAGATCGAAGCGCCGAAGTATCTGCGGCCGCGCACCGATACGCCGAAGCTTACCATTGGGCATGGCGGCTGCTTCGCTGCCATCTACTCGGTGCGCGGCGCCGGCGGCTATCAGATGTTCGGAATTACGCCAGCGCCAATCTACGACCCCGCCCAGAAGCTACATTATTTCAAGGATTTCCTGGCGGTTTTCCGGCCCGGCGACATCGTGAAGTTCAAGTCCATTTCGCGCGAGGAGTACGACCGGGACATCAAAGCGGTCGAGGCAGGTACGTTCGACTTAACCTTCCACCCGGTCAATTTTTCCCTCAAATCCTTTCACAGCGATCCCGGTGGCTACAGCCGGCATCTGGTAGAGGTGCTCCATGGCCATTGAGGTAATCAAACCGGGATTGGCAACGAGCGTCCAGGATGTCGGCCGGCCTGGTTATTACAATATCGGCATTCCGCTGTCCGGTGCGCTCGACCAATACGCGTTGCGCGTGGCGAATCTGCTTGTCGGCAACGACGAGGGCGCGGCGGCACTGGAGGCAAGTTTGCTGGCACCGGAGTTGATCTTCCATGCGCCCGCTATCGTCGCCATCGCCGGATCCGAAGCCACCCCGAAGATCAACGGCGAAGCGCGGCCGCGCAACGAATCCTTCGCGGTGCGGCTGGACGATCGGCTCACGTTCGATTACATGAAAGCAGGCGCGCGAGCCTACATCGCCGTTGCCGGCGGCATCGATGTCCCGCTGATCCTAGGCAGCCGCTCGACCTACGGATTGGGTGCCCTCGGCGGATTTTCCGGGCGAAAGCTTGCCGCCGGCGACGTGCTGCCCGTGGGGAATCCAAAACCCGGCGCGCGGGCAGGCCGGGCTCTCCCGGGAGATTTGGCTCCAAGCTATCCAAAATCGCTGGAGCTTCGCGTCGTAACCGGACTCTACTTTCGTCGTTTGACGGACGAAGCCGCAAAGACTTTCTTCGAGGATACGTGGACGGTGGCGCCCGAAGCGGATCGCATCGGCTATCGCTACCGGAAGGGGCGCGCGCTTTCCTTCCGTGAGCGGAAGCAACCGTTCGGAGCGGGATCCGATCCATCCAACATCGTGGACGCCGGTTATCCCTACGGTTCGATACAGGTACCGGGTGGCCTCGAACCGATCATCTTGCATCGCGACGCGGTATCCGGCGGCGGATATGGCGTAATCGGGACGGTGATCAGCGCCGACATGGACCGCATTGCGCAAATGCAGCCAAATAACGTCGCCCGCTTCGTCGAGGTGGACATGGCCACAGCGCTGAAAGCCCGCGCCGAGTATAAGGGCCGGGACCGGCGATTGAGATCGTCGTTGTCCGGGTAGCCCGACGAGCTACGTGGGTATGTACGTCGTTAATTCTTGCAAGTTCCGGCGCGCTTCATCGCTTCGGCGAGCATTGTCGAAGACAGGATTTCAGCCAAGCCCGCGCGCCGGCTGATCGCTCGTTCCCGGCGTGATGTTGTGGCCGCATTCGCGGCCGGGTCAGTCTTCAGCGATTTGGACGATGGCGCGTGGAATCTCCCCATCGCGCTCCGCCAACGCGTCGAGAATGGTGAAGTGGTTCCGGCCGGTCAGTTCAATCAATGATGCAGTTGCGCCATGTGCCCGCCAGGTAGCGACAAAATCCGCCGTCCACCGCTTGAAGCCTTGCGTTTCATCGCCGCCTACGACCGCGAGCAGCGGCATCAGCGGCGCCGTGGCCGGTAGCGAAAGCAGCCGATACAGTGGACTGGCTGCCTCGGCCTCCTCCGCCGACATCGCAAGATCGTCGTTGATCGAAGTCCGCAGCAGCGGCCGCAGATCGAACGCCCCGCTTACGCCTGCCAAACCGACAATCGGTCCGGTGCCGCGATCGGCTTGGTCCAACGCCAGCATCGCCGCAAGTTGACCTCCGGCAGAATGCCCCGCCACGACGATGCGTTCCGGTGCCATCTGATTTACAGTCCAGGCGAGCGCCGCTCGTATCTGATCGACGATCCCTCCTACCCGGACATTCGGCGCCAGATCATAGCCTGGCATCACGACCGTCATTCCGGCGCGCTGGAACGGTTCGGCGATGAAAGAAACATACGATTTGTCCAATGCCCGCCAATAGCCGCCGTGAATGAAGAACAGGATGGGCGCATCGTCACCGGCGGGAAATATGTCGAGCAGGCAACGCGGCCCAGCGCTATAGCGCAAGTCCAGCCGGCAGTCGCCGCGGGCGCGCAGAGCTGCGCTGCGGCGCTTATGACCGTCGTATATCTCTTCGCGTTCAGGATGCCGTCGGCGCAGCGCAAACTCTGCTTCGAGGGTCTCGTCTATTGTGCTCAAGGTGTCCTTCCAAAATAAGACTGACTACAGGCCGAGATAAGCGGCCCTGACCGAAGGGTCGTGCGACAGTGCATTGCTCTCGGCGGCACGGACGATCTCGCCCTCAGCGAGCACGTACCCCCAAGTCGTGCTGCGCAGCGCCATGTTGGCGTTTTGCTCGGCGATAAGAATGGACATCCCCTCAGCGTTGAGACGCCGAATGGTCGCGAAGATCTCTTGGACAACGCGAGGCGCCAGCCCCATTGACGGCTCGTCCAGGAGTAGAAGGCGCGGTCGCGACATGAGGGCGCGCCCGATAGCCAGCATCTGCTGCTCACCACCGGAGAGCAATCCAGCCATCTGACCCTGACGCTCGCGCAGGCGCGGAAACAGGTCGAATACCATGTCCATGTCCACGGGCACGCGCTGATCGCGACGAGGCCACAATCGTCGAAAGGCGCCCATCTCCAGATTCTCCCGAACGGTCATCGGTGCGAAGATCCGCCGGCCCTCGGGCACCAGCGTCACACCGAAATCGAGCCGCGCCGACGCCGACGCCGCACTGATTTCCGTTCCCTCAACGGCGATGCGTCCAGCGCTAGGACGGAGCAGCCCGGCTACGCAACGCAACAACGTTGTCTTGCCGGCACCATTGGCACCGATGAGACACACCGATTGTCCTGCCACGACGCGCAACGACACCTTATGCAGGACCTGGATGCCACCGTAGCCCGCCGTCAAAGCGCTAACGTCAAGCATCTGCAACTTCGCCGAGATAGGCGGCCAGCACTTCGGGATGGCGTCGAACTTCGTCTGCGGTACCTTCGGCGATACGCATCCCGTTGTTGAGCACCAAGATTTCGTGCGCGAGCGACATCACCATGCGCATGTTGTGTTCGACGAGCAGTACCGTCATTCCGCCCGTGTTTAAGGTGGCGATGATTTCCGCCATCTGATCGGCCTCGGCGTGCGGAAGCCCGGCGACCGGCTCGTCAAGCAGGAGTAGCCGAGGCTCGCTTGCGAGCGCACGTGCCAGTTCCAGAATTTTCATTTGGCCAAAACTTAGCGCACCCGCCTGTAGCTGTGCTTTTGCCGATAGTCCGAAGCGATCGAGGATATCCATGGCCTTTGTGGCGAATACGCACTCTTCGGTCCGTAGCGCCGGCCCATGGATAATTGTTTGGGGAAAGCTGGCGTTGCCGTGCTTGTGGTGCCCCACCATGACATTCTCGAGCACAGTCATTTCACGAAATATCTGAAGGTTTTGGAAAGTGCGAGCAATTCCAAGCCTGGCCCGTCTGAACGTCGGCAGATCATCGAGGCGATTGCCGTCGAATCTGATCCGACCGGCGCTCGGCTTCGTGATCCCGGCGATCATATTAAATAAAGTGCTTTTGCCTGCACCATTCGGACCAATCACGGCTTTGATCTGGCCAGCATGCACATCGAAGCTCAGATTGGCGACCGCGGTCAGTCCGTCGAAACGGCATTCCAGCTCTTCAATTTCCAGCAGTGTGCCGGTCATGGACGCTTCGACTTGGCGAAATGCCGCATAAGAGCTTCCGGCACGCGGGCCAAGCCGCCGGGAAAGACGATCAGCACGATGAGCATACCCAGGCCGAACAGCATCAATTCCGCATCTTCATAGCCGAGCAACAACTGCGGTACGAACGTCAAGATCAGGGCCCCGATCACGGGGCCCCAATACGTACCGGAGCCGCCGAGCGCGACCATCACGACCAGCAGGATCGAACTCGAAATGTCGAACGTCTCCGGCGAGGCATATTGATTGATGTGAACGTAAAGGCCGCCCGCGACGCCTGCCATTCCGGCCGTCAAGACAAAGAACAGCAGCTTGGTGTGAAAACTGTTGATCCCAACCGCGTCGGCGCCGAGTTCATTGGTCGCGACCGCACGCAAGGCGCGGCCGGTCCGCGACCGCAGCAAGTTGCGGATTGCCAGCATGACGACCAGTGACGCCAGCCATACCAGCGGGAATGCAAGTAGTTGACTGTCAAACCGGAAACCGGCGAAGGAAAACGGCTGGACGCCGAGTAACCCGTTGGGACCGCCAGTCAAGGCGACCAAGCGATTGAACAACACGACAAGAATGGAGTTCCAGCCCAACGTCGCCATGGACAGATAAAGGCCGCGCAGGCGCAGGGCTGGAATGCCGATGATCAAAGCCGACGAACTTGCAACCAGAGCGCCAATCGGCAGCCCTATCCACGCGCTCAATCCCAACTTTACGTTCAGGATGCCGCTCGCATAGGCGCCGAGGCCGAAGAATCCGGCATGGCCCAAGGATATCTGGCCGCCGAATCCCATGAACAAATTCAGGCTGGCAATCAGGACCAAATTTATCAGGGCTACATTGGCGAGCGACACCACGTAAGCGTTGGGCGCGACAAACGGGATCGTCAGCAGCAGGAGCCAGAGCAATAGCAATTGCCATTGGCCGGTCGGGCGCGCCGGGGCAGTTGCGATACTGAGGCGCCCCGGTGCGACCGCAGGCTCGGCCGGGTTGCCGGTCTCAGTAGGCAGTGGGCGCGACGCCGGAAAGGCAATCGGCGGAGGCGTCACGGCCATCGCTCAGACCTTGACGATGTCGGCGCGCCCCAGCAATCCGGAAGGACGGGCAAACAGAATAATGAGCAGAATCGCAAAGGCAATGGCGTCCTTAAAGTTCGACGAAATGTAGAAGCTGCCGAATGCTTCCAGGAGGCCGAGTGCAAGTCCGCCGACAACGGCGCCAGGCAAACTGCCGACACCGCCGAGCATGGCGGCGCTAAATCCCTTAAAACTAAACATGGCGCCCTGATCATACGAGGCGAGCGTCAGCGGCGTGATGATCGCGCCAGCAAGTGCGCCGGCGAAAGCCGCGATACCGAAGGACAGCAACACCGTCGTCTCTACCTTGATGCCTACGATTGCCGCAGCCTCACGGTCAGCCGCAGCGGCGCGCAGCGCCTTACCCATGATGGTGCGCTCGAAAAACACGTGCATGATCGCGAGGAAGACAAGCGTAAGTCCGACAATCCACAGCGTTTGGGTCTGAACGCTGATACCGCCAAGAGTGAGCGTCGTCGTCTCCGAGAAGCCGAGATAGCCGACCGGCTTCTTTCCGAGCAACAGCATGACCAGGCTTCGCGTAAAGATGGCGAGGCCGATGCTGACGAGCGTTATTAACAACGCGTTCGGACGCCGCAATGGAAAAATCACCAGTCGTTCGGACAACATGCCAAGGGCCGCCACCGCGAGTACCGCGATCAGGCACGCGATGGCGATGCTGTTGAAGGTGCCAGCCAAGAGGGCGCTGATCATTCCGCCCATGACCACCCATTCGCCTTGGGCAAAGTTCATCGCGCCGGTGCTCTTGAAAACGACGTTGAAACCGAGCGCGATGAGCGCGTAGATGCTCCCCGTGCCGATTCCGGCGACCAACAATTGCAGGGCGGCCGTTCCCATCGCGATTCTGCTCAAAAAGATCGCATGCGGTTGGTATTGAACGTCGGCAAGACGACTCCGAACTCGGCAAGCCGGATGCGCGCATTGCTGACATAATTTGCCAACGTATCTTCCTCCGCGGCGCGGCTGGCAGCGCCCAAACCGGCGGCCGCGGTGATGGCATCGGCTTCTGCTTCGGCCGCGGCATGCTCGGGGGCCAGCCAGGGACAGTGATAGCCCTTCAGCTCGGTATCCTGGATGTGCGCCGTCAGCTCGGCTTCGATGAGCTGGCATTCCTTTGCCGTCCAGCGCGGCGCACGCGACGCTAGGTACAGCCAGCCAAAGGCGGCATGACGTTCCTTATCGGCGATGACGTGGTCCAGCACGGCCGCAACGGTGGCATTGGTCGCGTTCGCCCGCCATGTTCGGCACAGCTCCAGCTCAAGGCCGTCTTCGAACGCCGCATGGACGGCAACGTAGCTGTCGAGGCTTTGGTTCGCGTCGAGGACGCGCCGGTACAAACCGCGATTGAAGACAGTTTCATAACCACGGTCGGCGGGGCTTGCGACGCGGCCGCCGAACGCCTCCGCGATGCGATCAAAACATTCGATATGCCAAGCTTCCTCGGTGTTTCGGACCGTGAGGAAAAATTTCGGATCGCTTTCCCGGCCTGATTCCATACAGAAGCGCACAAGCAGGGCCGGCGTCTCCGTAAGACCGGTCGCTTCCGTCCACAGCATCCGGCTCCACGTGCGCCGCGCGGCCCGCCGTACCCGCTCATCGTAACGATTCGGAGACAGGGCGTCCCAGTCGATATCACGATGTGGGTTCCACCGCCCGGCCTTGCCCCTGTCATACAGATCTCTGATTTCGGGAAGCGTGACGTGCAGTTCCAGCGGGAAACGGCGCTCGACCAACAGGCGCAACGGTGGCGCGTTTACCCGGCTGGTGGCGGCCTCCATCTCAGATCGTTCCAAGTTTCGGATGGCTGAACATGGGAAGGTTGATACCGAGCTTCTTCATCTGTTCGCGAATCCGCTGAACCGTGCCGATGAAGATCGGCTTCTCGACTTCCTCGATGGTTGAGCCCAGCCCGGCTTCGTAAGTGATACGATCGGCTTCGACCTCCGCCAGAGAAGCCAGATTTTCGGGCGCTAGCCAGGAGCTGTGATAACCGTTCAGCTCGACTTTCTCGACCATCGTGATGACCGAGTCCTCGATCATTTTCTTTTGCTCGGGCGTAAGCGTCTCGCAGATCGCTTCGAGGAAATACCAGCCAAAAGCACAGTGTCGCGATTCATCGCGCATGATGAAGCGAACGACCTGCTTTGCAACCGGATCGCGCGTAACCTCGTCCAAGTGGCGGAACACGTCGAATGCAATTTCCTCGGCGGTACAAACCAGGGCGGCGATGATGCCTTCGAGCGGGATATCGGCGTTGAGCGCGGCACGGCGGACACCGTGGGTGGCGACCGAACCTTCAAAAAGCTGCTGGACGGGCTTTTCGATATAGCCGCCGAGCCGTTCGGCCATGGCATGGCAGGCTTCAGCGTGCCGGGCTTCTTCTTGAGAACGGATGGTAAAGAACAATTGCATATCGGAGGGGCGCTGCTCGACCCCAAACCGAATCTGCAGTGCCGGGCTTTCCGAGATGGCGCCGTATTCGCTCCAGGCCCGACGGCTCCAGTAGAGCCGCGCGGCGTAGCGTTGCTCCTCCGTATACACGCTGGGATCAAGCAGATCCCATGAAACATCTTTTTTCGGATCCCACTGACTGCGTGTCGCGGTATGAAACAGTTCGCGAATTCGCGGCAGATCGGAATTGAAGGTCAGCGGAAATCTGCTTTCAGGTCCGTCGAGGAGGCTCTGCACCACTTCGAATGCCTGTTCGCTCGACATTTCACGAGACAGCGCCATAGCTTTTCCTTCCGACAAAGGCGTTGAAGGTCCTTAGACGTAATCGACCAGATTGAACCGGCCATCGCGCCAATTGACGAGAACGATGTCCTGCTTGGACAGACCCGAGTGCCGCTCGGGCGAGAAGTTGAACACGCCGCTGATACCGGCGTAGTTACGGATTTTTTCGAGACCCTCGGGCAGCTTGGCCGGGTCGCCGCCGACGTTGCTGAGCGCGAGTTTCGCCAACATTGCAGCGTCGTAGGATTCGGCGGCGTAGAGGCTCGCTGGACGTTCGAAGCGCGCTTTGTAGCTTTGGAACAGCTTGAGTATGCCGGCCTTCAGCGGATCGGTATCGGGCAACTGGTCTCCGACCGGAAGCTTTAGGCTCGCCAAAAGCAATGGATTGGCGGCTTCGCCGGCGAGTTCCATATAGTGCGCAGACACAAAGCCGTAGCTGTGGATCAACGTTCGGCTGTCGAGCCCGAGTTGCAGGGCCTGCTTAAGGAACACCACACCGGCAGGCGTGACGGTCCAACATATGACGGCGCCCGCACCGCTGTCGCGGATGCGCGTCAGTTGAGGCATCAGATCGGTGTCGCCGGGCCCAAATGACTCGTACATCACATCGAGGTTACGCCGGGGGCCGACCTTCCGCATTTGCGCCTCGGCGCCCTGGCCAAAGCCGCTGGAGTCGGCGAGGAGCGCAACCTTTTTGATCTTCTTCTTGTCGAGATAGTCGGCGATGCGTTCGAGCACGTCCTCGTCGTCAACGGTGCTCTTGAAAACCCAATGCCGTTCCTGCACTGGCGTGACGATGGACAGGGCGCCCTCGCTGGAAATAAAGGGTATTTTTGCGGCCTCGATAATCGGCGCCATCGCCAGCGCAATGCCGCTCATATTGCCGCCGCTGACGATAACCTCCACGCCGTCCTGGCTGATGAGACGCCGGGTGGCTGTAATCGCCTTCTGGGTCTGGCTTTCAGCGTCGTAGAAAGTCCAGACAACCTTGCGGCCGCTGATGCCGCCGGCCGCGTTAATTTCATCGATGGCGAGTTGAAGCCCCGCCTTCATGTCTTCGCCGAGAAATGCGGCCGGTCCGGTAACTGAGAGAATCGAACCGATACGCAACGGTTCCTCAGCAGCCCAGCCGGTTCTAAGACCCGACAATGCCAGCGCGGCACCGGGCATAAGTTGCAAGAAACTGCGTCGTCCGAGATGCACGATTCAACTCCTCACGATGTGGTCGCCGAATGGCGTCCGGTTGTGTCTACGGCCCGGGCCGTATGACCTCCTGTTCAGTCGTCATGGACTCCGCTGCTATCCATGTCGCTGACAGAGCCATTGCCATTACGAACAAGCGGCACGTTCAGCGAATAGCGGACGAGATCGCCGCGATGGACCGTATGACCGATCATCACGAGGCGACCGCCATTGTCGCGGTAGCGCAGCGTTCTAATCAAGACCGGCGCGCCAGGCGCCAGATGAAGATATTCCGCCTCCTCCGGGCCGGCGACGCCGGCTTCGATCGCGAAGTCGCCGCTGTGCAGTTCGCGCGTCTTCCAAAGGAGATGAAGGGGAGATCCGCGGCCGGCCTCCTCGCTCCAGTCGGCGACCAGTTCGGACGGCAGATAACGATAGTCGATCGCAATCGGCACACGGGCCGCAGCGCGGACACGTTTGATGAAAAGAACAAGCGTGCCAACGCGAAGATCGAGGACAGTAGCGACTTGTTCAACTGCGGGCTGCCGCTCAAACACGAGGAGCGTTGATTGCATGGGCGTCCCATGCGCTGCCCATTGCTTCTGGAAGTCCATGCCGGGCCCAAACCGTTCCTCCAGCTTGCATGCTGAGATAAATGTTCCAAGTCCGCGGCTGCGGGTCAGAAGGCCCTCGTTCACGAGCTCGGCGACAGCTTGGCGGACAGTGTCACGGCTCACGCAGAAGAATTCGCGCAGCTGCTCGTCTGAATAAAAGCGGCGGTCGTTCTGATTCCAGCGCAAAATCAGACCGACAAGGCGCTGCTTGATCTGAGCGTAAAGCGGCAAGGGCGACTTGCGATCAAGCGGCGGGTCGGCCCAATCGCCTTCCGCGGACAGTGAATTCAGCAGTGGATTCGCTGACGGCGCTTGCATATCGGTCCTGCCGGCGCTTTGAACACTCCCAGATGTCGGATTGTCGGCATAAACATACATTTTAGCAAGCGGGAATTTGAGTGCCGAATTCGCAAGTCCGAAACGAGCAAGTTCTCTCATCAAAAGGCGGCTTCTGAGGCTCCCGCCGCTTCTTCTGGATTGTCCTCGCGCCAGCGCGTCGCGACAAAGCGGCGGCCGGTGATCCCGTCGGACCCGGTGCTTGCCAGCCATCGTAACGGCGGCACCATAATCCCGGGATCGAGCAGTTTGGCGCGGAGGTGATCAGGGTAGCTCGCCGGAATCATTCCGGTCAATGCTGCTCCTCCGGGCAGAAGCGCATTGACGGTGACACCGCTACCGGCGAGGTCCTGTGCCCAGATACTCGTGGCCGATTCGAGCGCTGCCTTGGATGGACCATAAGGCGAGAATCCCTGTCGCCGCATGGTCTCGGCATTGATGGAGACGTTGACGATGCGTCCCCAGCCCGCAGCCAACATCGGCGGCACCGCGGCACGTGCCATCAGAAATGGGCCGACGACGTTGGTGTCCATCACCATACGCCAAGTATCAGGAGCGGTTTCCCAAAAGCGTGTCGGGGCGGTCATGAAGTGTTCGCTCACGTATTTCATGCCACGGCCGGCGTTATTGACCAGAACGTCAAGGTGGCCAAACCGGTCGAGCGCCGTCGCGACGATACGTTTGCAGTCCTCCTCCTTGGTCACGTCACCGACGAACGGCAGGACGCGGCCCCCGGCGGGACGAGCTTCCAAAGCGACGCGTTCGATTTCATCGCGCTCACGTGCCGCCGTGGCAATGACCGTAGCGCCGGCAAGGGCGAGTCCGTGGGTCATAGCTCGGCCGAGGCCCCGTCCGCCGCCGGTGACGATGACGACGCGTCCTTCGAGCGAGAGTTCAACGTTCATCTGCGGGCCGCTTTATTCTGAGAGAGCCATGATTTTTGAGAGCCATGATTCAAGAGTGCGTGGCGCCGCCATCGACCGTGATCGACTGGCCCGTTACAAAGGCCGAGCCTTCGGAGGCAAGGAAGAGCATGGTGCCGATCAGATCTCGCGGTTCTTCGGCTCGCGGCACGCATTGCATGCCGACGAGAACCTCCTTTTGCGCCGGCGTAACGGTCTCGCGCGGGATTTCAGTGAAAACAGGACCCGGAAGAACGGCGTTGACCGTGATGCCGTAGGCACCCAGCTCGCGGGCGAGAGAGCGCGTCATACCAATCAGCGCCGATTTTGATGTCGTATAATGAAGGTAGTTGGGCCGGCCGAGCGAAATGCTGCCCGAAGAAATATTGATGATTCGCCCCCAGCGCGCGTCGCGCATCATCGGCGTCACGGCCCGGCAGCACAGCATCACGCCGGTGACGTTGACGTGCAGCACCCGATCCCATTCCTCGATCGGAATCTGTTCGAACGGGCGCATCTTCAAGGTGGAAAAGATCCCGGCGTTGTTGACGAGGATGTCGATGCGTCCGAGATCGCGCTTCACGCGGGCGGCCATTTCCTCGATCGATTCCAGCCGCGAAACATCGGTGCCGATGGCGAGCGCCCGGCCGCCAAAGGATTCAATCTCACGCGCGACCGTTGCAGCTTTACCTTCATCCAGCTCGGCCACGACGGCGATTGCGCCTGCGGCCGCAAAGGCCTTGGCGAAGGCTCGCCCAAGACCTTGTCCGGCGCCGGTGACGATAGCAACGCGTTCGTCGAGGCTGCGTAGCGCCGCGACGTCCGCCGCCTCGGTAGAAATAGCCATAGCGGTTCCTCCGGCTGTCCAGCGTTTCAGGCTTGTGCGAACGTGCTCTCAAGTTCGCCGAGATCTTTTGCGGCATCGCCCGGCGTCCACCACGGCCGAATGCCGAGGTCGCGGGCGATCAACCCGGCCGTGATATAGCCTGCGCCGCCGGAGATCGAGCCACCCGGATGGCTGGCCGAGCCGGCCAGATAAAGATTTCCGACCGGCGTGCGGTACCCAAAGTGGTTGTACATTACCTGCTCGGCGCTGAACGCGCCCATGAAGATGTCGCCCTTTCTCATGTTCGGCAACTCAAGCACATATTCCTGGGCAGTGTAGACGTGTTGGCCGATGATGTTTTTGGACGTCATATTGGGGCAATAGCGAGCCCAGGTTTCGATAATTTTGTCCGCAAACTCCGCCTTGAAATCTTCATGGGAGCGTTCACCGATGTCCGGCGAGAATGGCATGACATGCCAGGCATAGGTCGTGTGCTTGCCCGGAGGCGCCTGGCTCGGATCAATCAGGCTCAGCGGACCCGAGCCGAACTGAATCACGGAGGGCACACGGTTCGCCTTGACGTCCTCGTGCGCCGAAACGAGATCCTCCATTGTCTCGGCACCGATGCTCCATTTCAGCGCGCGCCGGATATTCTCGTCGAAAGCTTCGGCCGTGAACCGTGGGGTTTCGTGCAACGCAAGATGCAGCCCATAAAGGGTCCATCCGGTGTACTCAAAATCATCCAGCTTCTTCCGAAATGCCGCAGGAAGCTGTGTCCGTCCGATGAGATCCTCCAGAGTCGTATGCACGTCGAGCGAGCTGGCGATAAATTGCCGGGCCCGGATGGTCGCTCCATCGGCGAGCTCGATACCGGTCGCTTGCCCGGCCTCGACGATGATTTTAGTCACCGGGCACTGCGGCGCGAACGTGCCGCCGAACTCGATGAACCGCTCCATCAGGCCGCGCGCGAGATTGAAGGAGCCGCCCCGGCAGAGCTGATAGCCGGTTTGCAGATCGAACGCGCGGATCACCGACCCCATCGGGCTCGTCTTCGATAGCGTGTCCGTCAACCACGTGCCGAACAGCGACACCTTGAACAGAAAGAGCAGCCTGACGTGCTCGTTCTCGAACAGTTCCTCGACGACTTCGAGCGGCTGCCGGTTGGCAACCTCCAGAAACTCCCGCCCGATGCCGGTGCGCCGAAGCAGCGCCTCGCGCTCGGCGCGCGGCAGTGGTTCTGCGAACCGCTCCGGGAGCAGGATGCGGGCCGTCATAACCTCCGCTTTGCGATTCCATTCGCGGAAGGTCGCGGCATCCTTCTTGGAAAACCGCCCGATATTCGCAACGGTCTCTTCCAGTTCGCGCCCAAAGACGAGTGCCGATCCGTCGCGATGCGGCTGCGCGAACTCGTAGGGCGGCGTGATGTATGTGACCTTGTCCGCGAGCCCGAGGTCCTTGAACCAGGGCGTGTCGGAAATGTGAAAATGGTTGATGGAATGAAGATTATGATAGAAACCGGGCTTGGTGACCTCCTTGGTGGTAAGGCCCCCACCGTAGTTGAGGCGCCGCTCGACCAACAATATCTTCAGACCGGCCTTGGCGAGATAGGTCGCAAGGATGAGTCCGTGGTGACCCGCTCCGACGATGATACCGTCGTAATCTCTCTTCAGAGCCTGCATGCTGTTGTTTCTCCTGAAAAACTAAACTCAATCGCGCCAGCTTGACCATCTTGAAATCGCGACGGCGCAAGCCGCGTCAAATCCGTAAGCTACCGTTTGCTATTCCACCATCGATCGTGACGATCGTGCCGGTGGTGTACGCGGAGCGATCCGACGCGAGCAAAGCGACCATCGCCGCGATTTCGCCAGAGTTCGCGGCGCGGCCGAACGGAAGCGTCCGGGTCGATTCTTCCCAGCGGTCAGGGGTGCCGAAGTGATCCTGCGACTCCTTCTGCAGGCGCCTCACGAGCCGTTCGGTGGCGACGGGCCCTGGATTGAGCCCGACGACGCGGATGCCGTCGGTGTGGCTCGCGCCGCCGATGGCGCGTGTGAAGGCCATTAACGACGCATTGCCCGCCGCGCCACAGATATAACCCGCGTCAACCCGTTCGCCGCCGTTACCGATGATGTTGATAATGACGCCTTTGCCACGCGCTTTCATGATCCCGTAGAAGGTGCGCGTCATGTTGATGTAGCCGAACACCTTGAGGTCCCACGCCTCGCGCCAGCGCGCCTCGTCGATTTCATCTATGCGGCCGCGTGGAATGGCCCCGGCGTTGTTGACCAGAATGTCGACATCGCTGCATTCGCGTGACAGCAGGTCGACAGAGGCGCTCTTGCTCAGATCAAGGGGGAGGGTCTTCACTTTTACTTTTGATCTCTTGGCGATCTCCTCGCGGGCGGAATTGAGGTCGCTCTCGCTTCGAGCGGTCAGCGCGACATCGACGCCCTCTTGCGCCAGTTCAATCGCGATGGTGCGTCCGATACCTTTAGAAGCTCCAGTGACAAGAGCCTTTCGGCCGCCCAGGTTTAATTGCATTGGGTGTTTCCCTCGTGAAGATCGCGACGGGCCGCCTTTTGTTTCTCTGCCGACGAGCAGGCGTTGGAATTGTTTACGATTAGCATGGCGTCTTGCAGCTAAGGCCCTTGAGGTTGATCCTTGGCGCTTCGAATCGGACGGTCATCGATACTTTAGCCTCATTGCGGAAATCAGGCCGTCCGGTCGCCACAGAGCAGATGCAACGAGCAGGGCGCCGAAAAAGGTCATGCGCCAGTCTTGGAGAAAACGAAATACTTCGGGGACGAGCGTCGCAACCGCGGCGCCGGCGACGGGTCCAAGCGGATTTCCGATGCCGCCCAGCACAACGAAAAGAAACGCGTCAGCCGAACGCAAAAACCCGAACTGTGCAGAGTCGATGAATAGGGCGTAATGCGCAAAAAAGGCGCCCGCAATACCGGCGATAAAGGCGCCAAGAGAGAATGCAGTCAGCTTCACGCGCACAAGATCAACGCCCATCGCCTCGGCCGCGACCTCGTCGGCGTGGACGGCGATCATTGCCCGACCTAAACGCACATATCGAAGCCGCCAGGCGACCAGGGCCGCCGCCACGCAAGCCGATCCGACCCATGCGAGATTGGTGTAGGGTAACATGCCGCCAAGACCGCCGGCGCCGCCCGTATAATTGAAATTCAGAAAGAAGACGCGGACTATTTCGCCGAAGCCGAGCGTGAGAATTATCAGATAAACGCCGCGAATCCGAATGGCCGGAATGCCGACCAGTATGCCGCTTAGCGCCGTGACCATTCCGGCGGTAGCGACTGCGATCCAAAATGGCATGCCCGCTTTGGTCAGCATCGAACTTGAATAGGCGCCAATCGCCATGAAGCCGCCCTGTCCGAGCGAAATCAATCCCGCCGTCATTGGAATATAAAGGCTGAACCCCATCAGTACATTGATACCGAGGAAAATCGCGATCGACGCCCAGTAGCCCTCGAACATGAATTATCGCTCTACAGATATGCCCGTCGCAAAAAGACCGCGAGGCCGCACGAGCAGAATGATGATCATGAGGCCGAAGGCGAATGCGTCGCGGTAGGAAGAGGCAAGATACGCCACACACAGAACTTCAGCGACGCCAAGCAGCAAGCCGGCCGCCATGGCGCCGTACATGCTGCCGAGTCCTCCTACGAGCATGATTGCGAGGCCCTTTATCGCCATGTTGATGCCCATAAACGGCGAGACCGAAGTGTAGGCCAAGCCGACGAGCACGCCCGCTACGCCGCCCAGAGCGGATGCAATCGCAAAAGTCAGCATGATCACCATATCTGTGTTGATGCCGAGAATGCTCGCGATTTCGAGATTCTCGGCGGTGGCGCGCATCGCTATTCCGTATCGCGTGCGCGACACGAAGATATGAAGCACGACCATCGAGACCAGCGCCGTCCCCATGATGAACAGCTGTGTCGTGCTCACCAGCACGAAACCGAGATCGTACACGTTGTTTGCGAGTTGCGAGGGATAGTCGGATTGCTCCGAGCCGAAAATCTTCGTGAAAACCTCTTGTAGGATCAATCCGGCGCCGATGCTGCTGACCATTGGCGCGAGAAAACTTCCGCCTTTCCGGCGGATGGGCCGAAAGGCAATCAGCTCGAGGACTATGCCCAAAACTGCGGTACCGAGAATCGCCGCGAGCAACGCCACGACCGGCCCGACATGCAGCAGCAGCATGATTTCCAGGCCGATATAAGCGCCGACCATGAACACCTCGCCATGCGCGAGATGAATGAGCCTGAGTACGCCGAAAATCAGTGAATAGCCGATCGCCACCAAGGCATATGTGCCGCCAAGCATCAAACCGTTTGCGATTTGTTGTAGGAGCATCGATTCCCCCGGCGGCGGGCCGGCGTGAGCCATCGGTTACGCGTTATGCCGGCCCGAACGTGCGCCGCCAAACAGCTTACTCAGAATGGTAATGCGCCGTCGAGGCGTATCGATCAACCACCCGTGCACTGCGCTTATTTCGCCGAGATCATCTTCTCGTTCTCGATGACAAGTATCGCCGGCTGGCGCACCGTCTCGCCGTCGGCGTTGATCGTTGTGGCACCCGTTAGCGGAGCCTCGGCGCCCTTCATTCCCGCCCAGCAGTCACGAATCGCCAGCCGGTCCGCCTTGAGGTTTTTGCCCAAGACATCGTGTTCCAGGATGCACTGGCGAGTCAGATAAAGGGAATCGTACATCAAGGCGGCCGTGTTGGAGGGCGGGTTGTGATAGCGTTTCTCAAACTCTTGCGCCCATGCGGCTACCGTCGGGTTTTGATTCCCGGCAAAAAAATCGGTGACACTCATCACGCCGTTGGCGTCGGATCCGGCCAACTCGTTGAACCGGGGATCCATCACTTCGAGGCCTGCGACGATCGATTGCATCATCCCCTGATGCCTCGCCTCGCGCACCACATGTGCCGACTCGCCATACAATCCCGCAAGAACGATACCATCGGGCCGTAGGCCTTTCGCTCTCGTAACTTGCGCGGAGAAATCAATGTCGCCGGTCTGGAACGAGATCGTATCGAGGATTGTAACGCCCAGTTTCTTCAGCGCGGCGGGAAAAGCCAGCGTACCGTCGCTATTGGACACCGCATCCTTGGTATCGACAAATATGACGACACTTTTGATGGGGTGGACCTGCTTGGCGAGCCAAGCGTTGAGCAGGGCGCCATCAAGCTTGTCCGACGTATTGGCGTTACGAAACGCCCAAGGACGGTTTGCGGCGGCGATTCCGGGTTTGGCGGCGGTGGGCGTTATGATCGGCGTTTCCATGCGGTTTGCCACGGGAAACGCTACTTCGCTTTCGCCACTCGACATCGGACCTACGATCACCGCCACCTGATCGGAATCGATGAGCTTGCGCGTCAGGCTGATGGCTTCCGTACCGCTCCACCGTGTGTCGTAGATGAATGGCACGAGCTTTTGCGCGGCGGCGTCAAGGTGTTCGTACTTTTCCATGAACATATCGACCGCGATCTTCTGTTCCTGGCCATATTTTGATCCTGCGCCCGTCAGGGGCATCAAGATGCCGATGCGAACATCATCCGCACAAGCTGCTTGCATGCCGATGAGTAGCGCTGTCATAGCGAGCGATATCCGGTACATGAGCCTGCCTCCGTTGGTGATTGACGCCGGTCACTGCGCATTCCATTCCCGGATGAAAGTCGCAAACTCCGCGAGTTGCCCGCGCACCGCTTCGCGCGCAGTCGTGTCAATGAGTTGTCCCGCCTCGTCGAACTTACTGGGCGCCGAGCCGATGATCACCTCGGGCCGGGCGAATACGCGCGCATTTACGAACACCATGATCTGCCGCAGGTGATGCTGCATGCGTACGCCGCCCATCGGTCCGGCAGACACTGATTGGATGAGCACCGGCTTGCGGGCAAAGGGCTGGTTTGGAGTTCGAGACACCCAGTCGATCATGTTCTTAAGTCCCCCCGGTACGGAATAGTTGTATTCGGGAGTCGCGATAAGGAGTCCATCGGACTCGTGTATTGCGGCGCTCAGCGCCGTTACGACCGAAGGAAATCCGCTTAGGCGCTCCAAATCCCCGTCGTAAATTGGAATATCCGCGACGGATGGGCCTTCCTTGAACACCAGGTCGCCCGGTGAAAGGGACGGCAGCGCGCGAATGAGTGCCGCGTTGTACGACTCCTTCCGCACGCTTCCGCAAAGCGTGAGAATATTCAGTGTGAGATCACGTTTCATTTTCGCTTTCCGGTTAAATCGTGGCCACCAATTTTTCATGGACGCACAAAGCGGCCAATCGCGTCGGATACGATTTCGCCGTCGCGTGCAATCAGGTTGCCGCGTAAGTACACGCTTTCAATCCGGCTGTTGATCCGGCGTCCCTTGAGCGTGGTGTAGTTCGCTTTGCTGCGTTGTTGTCGATCGGTCACTATGGTCTGCTGTGCCGCGTTCACGATGATGAGGTCGGCGTCGGACCCAGCCCGCAGCGCGCCTTTTCGAGGATGAAGGCCGAAGCATATGGCGGGCATTTCGGCGCATGACTTGGCGATGTCGGGCAGGGATAGCTGGCCGTCGTCGACCAGGGCCAGCATCGATATGCACAACGTTTGTAGGCCCGGCATACCCGGCGGGGTTCGCCAGATATTGCTCCAGCCGAGCTCCTTGTCCTCGCGCAGTGCGGGCGAGTGGTCGCTCACGACCATGTCGATTTCCCCGGACCGCAAAGCCTTCCGCAGATTGTCGCGCTCGGCTTGCGTTCGTATCGGCGGAATGATGATGCCGTAGGGACCGAGTTGGTCGGCTTCCTCGTCGGTAAATAGCAGATGGTGAGACATCACCTCCGACGATACCGGCGCGGAATTGCGAAAACGTCGGATCAGATCGACACTCTTCTGAGAAGACAGCGATCGAATGTGCGTTCGGGTTTCCGTCTCGGCCGCGACCGTACACGCCCGAGCGATACCGAGGCCCTCCGATAGTGTCGGCCGGGTCAGCGCGAAACTTTGTACTCCCGTCGAAATCTCCTCCCTCTGCAACGGGTGGAGATATTTTCTCGTCGCCTCGAGTTCCTTTTGCAGCTCGGTCAGCTTGGCGATCATCGAGCCGGAATGAGGCGTGACCCCGGCAACGCCGCCGATTTCTTGGATGCGTTTCATAAGCCGGTGCAATTCGAAATCGTCGTGTCCGACGATGAAGGCGGGATTGCCGCCGTACGCGAGAAACAATTCGAACGACACCGCCCCCTGCGCCGCCATTTCTTCGATCTCGCGACACTCGGTTTTGGGCGAAACCAGCGCCTGTATGGCGAAGTCGACGAAAGACTGTTCTTCGCCGATCCGTTTTTTTCTGTCGAAATAGCTTGGCGACACCGTCCGCGGATCGTCCGTCGGCATCAGCATTATCGTGGTCACACCGCCGACCGCCGCGGCCGCGGTTGCGGATCCAAAATCATCAAGCCTGTTGTGGAGGACGTAGCCCGGTATATGGACATGGGCGTCGACAAGACCTGGAAAAATAAACTTGTCGGTCGCGTCGATCTCGGCCACACCGCTCAATTCATCGCCGAGGCCGGCGACGGCTTTGATCGAGCCGTCGGTAATCGCGAGGTTGGCGCGCGCCAGTCCGTCCGGCTTGACGACAGTCCCGCCGCGAATGATGAGGTCAAACATGCGGTTTGATTACCGTTATCGAGCGCGGGAAGCGCGCGTTGGCTTGCCGGGCGTCAAAAGCGGGGACACATCGACGGATGCGGTGAGTCAAACTCAAAAAGTATCTGTTACGCTGCATCGGCATCCTTGAGGCCATGCTTATATTTGTCGACGACCCAGGTGTTCAGCTGGGTAATCGCGGTCTCGAGATAAGACAGCCGGCCACGCGGCATATAGCGGGAATGATAAGCCTCCTGTAACGCGGCCTGGGTTACCTGGTCCTGCATGATGATGATCTTCATATGATCGAACTGTTCTTGCCGGATCCGATCAAATTCGGGAGTTTCGGTCGCCGCTTTGGAATAAAGATTGATCCGACGCGAATTCAGAACGCCGGCCGAAACTGGATTCAAGAATGTAACGGTCACGAAGGACGGCTGGAGTACGGCGACAGCGCACGGCATTATCGAGACGAACAGGACTCGTTCGCGTTGTTCATGAGTCAATCCTTGAATGTCCGGCAGCCGCCGGTTACCGGACTCCTCAAACAGGTCGCCGTCCGTTTTCAGGAAGCCGGTTGTCCGCATAACCTGCCCGTCGCCAATCTCAAAATCGAGGAATTCCGTCAGATTTGACGGAACAGCATCGTGAAAACCCTTGTGCACGTATGCGGTGTGGTAGGGCTCCAGCGCATTTTCATGATGCAGTTTCCAGTTCCACTTCAGAGATTCTTGAGCGAAAACATGTCCTGGAATCAGATTTTTCAGTCCGTAACTCAAGAATTCGCGATCGAGCTTGGCCAAGGCCGGCGCCAGTGCGGGCGGGTCGCCGTGGAAATTGATGAATACCAGTCCGTGAAATATCTCAGATCGGATTTCGGGAAGGCGCGTCTGTTCCCGTAATATCGTGACGGGAGTGGTCTCACTCATCGAAGGCGCCCCCAGAAGTCTGCCATCGAGGCCATAGACCCAATTGTGATATGGGCAGATAAGGCGACTTCCGTTCAAGCAAGCGCCGGGGTGCGGATTTTCCATCACGCCGCCGACTAGAGGGTGGCCTCGATGTCGACAGATCGCCGACAACACGCGGACCTTCCGCGTTTCGTCGCGCACGACGACGAGGGGTTCGCCCATCACCGTCAGCGGCAGATAGTCGCCGACGTTTGGCACCTCGTTGACATGAGCGACGCACAGCCATTCGCGGTTGAATATGGCGTGTTTTTCAAACTCCCAAAATTTCTCGCTGACGTAGGTCTCGGCCGGAAGTAGTTCGGCATCTTTGACGGGAAGAACGCTGAAATTGGTTCGTTCAATAATGCGGCGGGCGTACTGAAAATCGACGTTTTTCGATCCGTTCTCCGGCATATTTAGAGTCCCGCCCAGTTTGCGGCGCGACAGCCCATCCGGTGTGCCATCGGTCAGCATTCCGACATCGATTGGGGGAATTTTGCACAGCGTCCGCTGTGACCGTAGCGCCAAATCGTCGATGGCGCCCATCGAGAATTCCTATGACCTGTCGCCAACCGGTACCAAACATTCGACTTCCCTACCGGCGGTTAAGACGATCAACTTACTGGCGAGACTGGCGTTTGGTCCGGTTCTTGCTCGTAACGCGCTGATTGCGTAGATGAATATTGCAATCCTTGACTGTGGAGGTGCCGCCAATGGGCAAATCGGGTTTGATCTCCGAACCAAGTGCCGTTTTCGCTCGAAACGTTGATTGGAACCTGTTCAAGGTCTTCTTCGAGATTGCCCGGCGCGGCGGGATCGGCGCCGCAGCCCGCGCATTGAACAAGAAACAACCGAGCGTGACGGCCGCCCTGCAGCGGCTCGAAGACCACGTTGGAGCGAGCCTTTGCACCAGGACGCCTCGCGGAATCGAGCTGACGATTCACGGCCATCAGCTCCTTGCGGCGTGCCAGGGCATACAGGCATCGGTTCAAAATATTCCGCGGGCGGTATCCGCGGCGCGCGGTGATGTTTCCGGCACGGTGACCCTTCGTGTAATATCGAATTTGTATATTTTGACAAAGCTGTCCGGCATTTTCGACGACTTCCACGCTCAGTATCCGCGCATCGAGATTAAACTCGACGTCGCGCCATGGCGTGACGTCTTGAATTCACTGAAGGCCGGCGAGGTCGAGTTGGCGATCGGTTTTGAGGAAGAGCTGGACGACCGATATCTCTATATTCCGATTACCAATCAGACCCAGCAGATCTATTGCGGGCCAAAACACCGGTTCTTTGGAAAAACCCCAGTGGCGCCCGCGCTGATGGAAGCGGAGCCGTTCGTTGTCACCCGCGACGAACCGATACCTTACATCCGATACCGGGACCGTTATGGCCTTGGCCGCCGGATCGGCGGCTTCGCGGACAGCTTGAACGAACGTATGTGGCTGATCCAGCTCGGCATGGGAATCGGCTTTTTGCCAAAGCCAATCGTCGACAGTTCGAATTTTGCATCCGTACTCTGGCCGCTGCTGTCGGACGCGGAAGCGCCGGTGTGCAGCGTCTACCTCATGGCAAACGCCGGATCCGTGCGCAGCGCGCCCGCTCAATTATTGTTGGATAAAGCTCTGACACATTTGCAGCAATAGGGGCGAGCGTCGATCATTACTTTTCACTGGCGCACGGAGAACGATCGCTGACCGGAGGCGACGTGGACCTCTGCAACGGGATTGCGTCCCGAAATCCAACTCGGAAATCGGCGAAACAACCCCATATCGTGCCCCGGCACGACTCGTTCCGTCGAGCCTTCTCCGATGGTGGCTTTGACACGTCGGTATGTGTCGAGCAGATTCCATGCATTGCCCTGGTGATATCCGGGCGGCCACATGCGTTCGAGATTTGCGAACGAGACGATAGAATCCCCGGCGATGACATACGGCCCTGCCGGTGTAGAAACTTCGATCCATTGCGACCCGAAAGTATGAGTATCGGCCGCGAGGTGCAGTTTTATTCCGGGACAGACCTCATGTGTGCCGTCGATGAAAGTCACGCGTCCGTCGGCCACCGCGCGATCAAGACGGCCGATGTCTTCGAGGTTCATCGACGATAACGTCCAATTTTTCTTGTCATGCGGCTGGTCGGATATCGTCTCGAGCACCCGTTTCCAGCCTTCATACTCCGATCGCTGTAGCAAAATGACGGCTTCCGGGAATGCCTCAATGTTCCCCACATGATCGAAGTGCATGTGCGTGAGGAGAATGGTCTTTACGTCCCGCGGTTCCAGCTCGACCTTTGCCAAAATCGCGGCCGGAGACTCGACGTCCGCAAAAGTTCGTCCGGTCATTGAAAGGGCGGCCGCGAACCCGGTGTCGACCAGGTAGACCGCACGCCGCCGGGCGGAAGCCGGCGCCGCTATGACCGAATAGACCATCGGGATTTGCAGCATCCCCTGATTGCTTCCGACCGGCGAGCCTTCGATGAAGTCGCGGGGCACCTGGCCTTTCGCGTAACAGAAACTCCATATCGAATAGTCGGAACCGCGCTCTGCAGACGTCACCAATACCTCCATGCTCTGAGTTTGAAGGACGAACCAGCGTCCCTCGCCGACGCGAGTCTAGCCGTTCGCGTCCTCCTCTTTGAGTTTGCCTGCGCAGGATTCGCGTGCGACGCTGCCGCGCCACCAGCATGGTACTTTGCAATTGACGAGCGCAACACCGAAAAATAACCTCGAAAGTCATCAGCTAAATAGATCACCAGATCGGCGACAAGGGAAAATAGTCAATGTTGAGCAGTTGGACGGCGAACCGATCGGCCCTTGTAGCGTTGGCGTTGGCAGCGGCTTCCGCCGTCCCGGCGAGCGCAGATGTGACAATCGGCGTACTCGTCCCTTCGTCGGGAAAGGGCGCCTCGTACGGCCAACAGCAGCAGAACGCAATCAACATATTTATGGATAAGTACTCCGATCTGGGCGATGCGGCCGGCAAACTGAAGCTTGTCATATACGACACCCGCGGCGATAACGCCGACGCGATTACCTTGACACGCAAGCTCATCGACTCCGATCACGTCGTGGCAATCATCGGCCCGCAATTCAGCGCGGAGGCGGAGGTTGCCTTTCCGCTGGCGGTGCGTGGCGAAACCCCGATGATCACGCCGATGGCGGCAAAAGCGGGTATCGCTGCGGCCAACCGGCCGTGGGCTTTTCGCTTCGCGCTGACCACCGAAAACGTGTATCGGCCGCTGCTCGACGTTTGGCTCAATAAACAGGGGCCGTCAAAGCCCATCAAGAACGTCGCAATTTTTATGGACGCAAAAGACGCAGTGTCCAGTTTCGATGGCAAGATGGTGTTTCCCGCCCTTCTCAAAGAGCGCAGCATTGAGATATTGGATACGGTGTCGTTCCAAACCGGTGATATCGATTATTCGGCGCAGATCACGCGCGCCAAGGCTCTCAATCCCGACGGCATCGTCGTATCTGCGCTATACAACGAAGCGGCCCATGCCGTGAGCGAAATCCGCAAGCAGGGCATGAATCAGCCGATCGTCGGCGGAGTCGGTATAAACGATCCGCGTTTCATGCAAATTGGCGGCCCTGCCACTGAAGGTGTCTTTGCCGCGTCCGATTTCTTTGCGGATAACCCAAAACCGGCGGTTGCTGCGTGGGTGGCCGAATACGCGAAGCGATACAACAATCAAAAGCCAAGCAATGCGGCCGGGGAGATGTATGACACGCTTTATCTGATGCGCGAATGTATCAAAAATACCGGCATCATTGGCGACAATGTGAAGGTTGACCGTGTAAAGCTGCGGGATTGCTGGACCGACATGAAGGACGCCGATGCACCCCTGATGGGAGCGACAACTATCGACAAGAACGGCGACGGGACTCGCATCCCCACCGTCCTCGAGGTCAAAGGCGGAAATTTTGTTGTGGTTCAGTAGCGGAGCAGGCGGCTCGGCAGAAGCCATAGGGTGGGCCACGGCCGATGCTTCGGTTCTGGTGTGTGCATGAGGTTCTCCTGCCAGGCACCCCTAATGCGCTAGGCCAGTTTTTTGGTGCGACGTCAGTCACCCCGTTCAAGTTGCGGCGCGTCGTTCAAGATCGGCATATGGCTGTGTTCGGTATCCTTTGGGTGGCGATAGTAAACCTGTTGCCGAATGAACTGTTACGCAATCTGCGATTGCTTCGCCGATGACTCCGATACTTCGTGTCGAGCAGATCAGCCGCCGCTTTGGCGGCTATCTGGCATTGAACAGCGTCTCTTGCGATGTCATCACCGGACACGTTCACGCGTTGATAGGTCCGAATGGCGCGGGCAAGACCACGCTGTTCAACATTGTCAGCGGCACCTTGCGTCCGACTGCTGGCCGAATTGCCTTCGAAGGAAGAACCTACACCGGTCGGCGTCCCGATAGAATTTCGATGATGGGCATCGCGCGCAATTTCCAGCACGTGCGCTTGATTCGTGGCCTGTCCATCGTTGAGAATGTGATGATCGGTTGCCATACGCGCACGGATCGGGGAATTTTTGGCAATTTGTCGGAATTTTTCGGTGTCGGATCGGCGGAAGCTGCGGCGCGCAACAGGGCGCGCGAGATGCTCGACTTCGTAGGCGTTTCCGGCAAATTTCTTGCCCGTTCCGAAGATTTGACGCTCGCCGACCAGCGCCGCCTGGAGATAGCGCGTGCGCTTGCGACCGAACCGCGCCTGCTATTGCTCGATGAACCGGCGGCCGGCATGAATCCGACGGAGGTCATTGAGCTGAGCATTCTCATAAAGAGGATACAGTCGTTGGGTATCACGACGCTGCTGGTCGAACACAACATGCGGCTGATCATGAACATTGCCGATAGCATCACTGTGCTCAGCGCGGGCAACGTGATTGCAAGTGGGGCGCCGAGCATGATCCAGCGCCATCCCGAAGTCATTTCGGCGTATTTGGGACAGAGCGATGAGCCTTCTCTCAGTCACTAACATCAAGGCGGCATACGGAAAGGTGATGGCGCTTGATAGTGTTTCGCTGAGTGTCGAAACCGGTGAGCTTGTCACCCTTATCGGCGCGAATGCCGCCGGCAAAAGCACGCTGATGAAGGTCATCATGGGCCTCGTACCGGCCTCGGCGGGTGAAGTTCAATTCGAGGGCCGGAACCTTTTGGGCCGTCGAACGCACGACATTGCGCGCCTAGGTATCGCCTATGTTCCTGAAGGCCGCGGCACACTTAGGGAGCTGAGTGTCCGCGAAAACCTGCGCCTCGGAGCATTCTCCCGCAGTTGGAATGCGCAGACCCGCGCTGATCTTGACAGCGTACTAGACCGATTTCCAATCTTGGCGGAGCGCGTCGATCAAACCGCCGGAACGCTTTCCGGCGGCGAACAGCAGATGCTCGTTATTGGTCGGGCGCTCATGTCGCGGCCGCGCCTCATGCTTCTCGACGAGCCGTCTCTCGGTCTCGCGCCGTTGATCGGAGCGCGAATCTTCGAGATCATTGCAACCTTGAACCAACAAGGCGTGGCGGTTCTTCTCGTGGAACAGAATGCACGTGCCGCCTTGAAGCTTGCCAAGCGAGGCTACGTACTCGAGACGGGCCGCATCGTTCTGGAAGGTGCAGATTTGGCGAACAGCCAACGTGTTCAGGAGGCCTATCTCGGTGACTTCGTCGCAATGAAGTGATGACGGCGAAGCGTTACGTGCGCACGGTGTGGGGCGCCCTGATGCCGAGGTGTTCAAGCCGGGGAATTACCTCCTGTGCAAAATAGGGCAGGTCCTCAAGGTAATTGACGAACCCGATCGCCACGCCCGAAAAACCTGCATCGTGCAATCGCTTGAATTCGGCGGCAACTTGGTCTGGCGTGCCGCGAATGGAATAGCTGCCGCCGTAGCCAAGTACGGGACGGGCAGGGTCCTGCATTCGGTTTCTGGCATTCTCTTCGCTCGACCGACCCTTTGATCCGGATTCCGCCTGGTAAAGGCGATATTGATGATCGAGTGCCTCCCAATCGGCGTTGTCGACACAGTATTGCGTGAATTCCTCGACTTCGTTGGGGGTCGGCCGGCAGACGACTGAAGCTGGAATCCACACTTGTATCCGTCGGCCAAGGTTCGTGGCAGAGGCGATCGTCTCTGTCACGCGCGCAACGCTTTCTTCAGGGTTGCGACAGTAATCGAAATGTAAATCGGAGTTGCGTATGGCGAAGTTTCGGCCGGCCGGCGAGGCCCCTGCATTCATCATGAGCGGCTTGCCGGCTCGGTAGGGTTTGGGGGCTGCTTCAAGATTCGTGAAAGAAAAGTATTTGCCACGATGATCGAACAGGCCGTCGCGTCTCCACAGCGACGTGACGACAGACCACCAATCTTCGGCGAATTCATAGCGGGCATCGTGGGAGTGCTGCTCGTTTTGAAACATTTCAAACTCGTCACGGTTCCAGCCGCAAACGATGTTGACGCCAAGCCGGCCGCTCCCGACGTGGTCGGCAGTGACCAGTTGCTTGGCGGCGAGGATCGGATGAATGAGCTGAACGTGGATCGTACCGAACACGCTGATGCGGGTCGTGCGCGCGAGCAGGCCGGTGGCCCAGGTGATGGTCTCGAACGAGCTGGCGTTGACGTTGCTTTGGCCGCCGAAGCCCTTCCAGCGGGCCACCGGCACCATGCATTCGAAACCTATGCGATCTGCGAGTTCTCCGAGCTTGCTGTTATTATCCCAGCTCGCATCCCATCGTTCGGGTATGCTGGTGAACGCAAGCCCCCCGGAACAATTGGAACCGAAGAGGCCCAACTTGAAGCCGGAGTCGGTCACCATTCCGGGGTTGCGAGCCGTCATTTCCTGACTCCGGTGTCGTCTTGCGCGATAAATGGGATCCGTCGTCCCTTGCGATCTGTCTGGTTCAATGGGAGACGGAATGTACCGACCGGCAACTTGAAAGCAGGCCCCCCGGCGTCGAAGTTCGAACTACTTGGCAGAAGGTCGTTTCCTCACATTTCAGCAAATGTTATAAATCGCGGAAGATAGGCTTGCTCTTCGCAGTCGAAGATACGTTGCCTGGCGGCTTGCCATCAAGCGCGGGATTCGAATCGACAGGGCGCGTTTCTCCGATAGCCGGCGAGCTAAGTCCGCGAGGTTATGAATAATGCTGAGGCACGAAGAGAATGCGGCGCTGACGCAAGTTGGTCCGGGCACTCCCATGGGCCGCTTCATGCGCCGCTATTGGCTTCCCGCCGCCAAGCTCGAACAACTCGCCGAGCCGGGCGGCGCTCCTGTGCGGGTACGGTTGTTGGAAGAGCCGCTTGTGGCGTTTCGCGATCCTTCCGGCAGGCCGGGATTGATCGGCGAGTTTTGTCCGCATCGCGGCGCATCGCTCGTGTATGGGCGTAACGAGAATGACGGACTGCGCTGCCTCTATCACGGCTGGAAAATGGGCTGCAGCGGCTTCGTCCTGGAATCGCCGCCCGAGCCGCCGGCCCGCACCTTCGCCAAGAAGCTTCCTCACACGTCCTATCCGGTTCGCGAAGCCGGCGGCCTCTTATGGACGTATATGGGCCCGCGCGAGCTCGAGCCGTCATTCCCGAAATTTCCGTGGCTCGATCTCCCCGAAAGCCATCTTCTGGTTGTGAAGATGCATCAGGCCACGAATTACTTGCAGGGCGTCGAGGGCGATCTCGATCCGGCGCATCCGAACTATTTGCACCGCGATTTTGCTCCGGATGACGAAGAAAGCTGGGCCGCAGCCGGCTGGCAATCCATCGCCGGGCTGATGTCGGACGGTTCGCCCGAGATTGAATGCGAGGAGACGCCTTATCTCATGCGCGTCGGGGCGATCCGCACGACCAAAGATCCCAATGTGCGCTACGTCCGATCGTACGAATGGATCGCCCCATTCTATTGCCACATCCCGGCGGGGCCGCACGAGTCACGGCTGTTCAAGGCGTGGCATCCGATCGACGATCACAGCTGCTACACCTTTTACATTCACTACGATCCGCATCGCCCGCTTGACGTCGACGCGATCTACGCCAATTGGGGCCATCGGACTGCGCCGCCCGAATATAAAACCGCGCAAGATCTGGCGAACATGCACTTGCAGGATCGCGAGCGCATGAAGCGTGGAAACTTTTCCGGCATTGCGGGGGCCTCGATTCAGGATCGCGCGGTGCAGGAAAGCATGGGGTCGTTGTTCGATCGTAGCAACGAGCATCTCGGCACCAGCGACAAGGCGGTCATCTTCTATCGTCGTCTTCTCCTGAAAAAGCTGCAGGATATGGAAGAAGGCAAGCCATTGCCGGGGCTCGACCCATCACTCGACTACGATCACCGCGCCGGTTCCTTCAACATTCCTGCGAACCGTCCCTGGCAGGAGGTTGTGAAGTGGCAGCGGGAATTTGAGCAGGAATATCCGTCGCTGGCCGCGGAATAGGCGCGGCGGAGCAGGGAATGGAAGAATTGCTTTTGGGCGGATCGATCGCAGCTATTCAAGCTGCGATCGCCGCGAAGAGAGTTTCGGTCCGTGAAATTGTTGGCTGGTCTCTGGCGCGGATTGATGCGCTGAATCGATCCGGACCGGCGCTCAATGCCGTGCGCGTAGTGTTTCCTGATGCTCTCGAAGTTGCCCGGCAGCGCGACGATGATCTTTCGTCGGGGCGGCCGCGCGGACCGCTGCACGGGATTCCGGTGCTGCTCAAAGACAATATCCTCACCGGCGACGGAATGACGGCCACGGCCGGAGCCGCGGCCCTTGTCGGATTCAAACCGTTGCGGGACGCAACCGTGGTGCGGAGACTTCGGGACGCCGGCGCGATCATCCTAGGCAAAACTAACCTCACCGAATTTGCCGACTACGTATCGGACGTCATGCCGTCGGGTTTCAGCGGCTCAGGCGGCATGGTGAAAAATCCGCACGGGATCGCCGATTATGGACGCTCCCTCGGCTCAAGTGTCGGCTCGGCGGCGGCTGTTGCCGCGGCGCTTGTTCCGATCGCGGTTGGCAGTGAGACGCAAAACTCAATTCAGACGCCTGCCAGCGTGTCCTCGGTTTTCGGCTTCAAGCCGAGCGTGGGAATGGTGAGCCGCGCCGGTGTGGTTCCTTTGGTGCCGAGCCAGGATTCGGCCGGTCCGCTCGCCCGCTCTGTGGAAGATGCCGCACTGCTTTTTTCGGTCATCGCGGGAGCCGATTGCCTCGATACCGTTAGCATGGTTCCCGCGCTCGATCGCCGCAGCGAATTGCAACAGAGGGATGCGAAGAGCATTCGCATCGGCGTACCTCGCCGTTTCATCGCCGACCGCGCCGATCTGGAAGGCGTCATGCCGAACTTCGAGGCCGCAATCCGCGAGCTGGCAGGGGCCGGCGTTGTGATTGTCGATCCATGTAATCTGCCGTCTGCCGAACAGCTGCAGGAAGTGAAATCGTCGGTTTTCCGCACCGAGTTCAAGGCCGCGCTCAATGCATTCCTCGATCAGCACAATCGTCCTTGCGGCATCGACACCATCGAGACACTGATCCAGTGGAATGAAGGGCATCCTGACGCGATTCCCTACGGACAGTCGCTGCTGATCGCTGCATCGGAAACGGCCGGCCTGGATGACCCGCGCTACCGCGCCGACCGAAAACGCGACATCGCACTCAGCAGGCAGGCCGGCATCGATGCGGCACTCCAATTCTCCGGCGCCGAGGTGCTGATCGCCCCGATGGGAGCGGCCGCCAAGTGTACGGGCAAAGCAGGCGCTCCGGTTCTCGCCATCCCCGTCGGTGCGGACTCCACGGGTGCCCCGTTCGGCGTCACACTGTTCGCCTCCTGGGGCGACGACGCCCGGCTACTCGAAGTCGGCGCCGTGGTGGCGGCGATCGTCGGGCATCGCTCGATACCGCGACTATGAGCAACTAGCCGGAACTTTGCTGGCTGCGGTAGAAAGCGGCAATCTCGCCAGCCGTCGCCATCCATACATTGCCGCGTCTGCACACGTCGGCGAGCGCCTCCTCGAGATAACCGATACGGTGGGGATGGCCGATCAGCCAGGGATGTACGTTGAGAACGAGATGGCGGCCGGCGGCAACGCCGTCTGTCTGCAGCTGGTCGAGGGCCTCGGAGATCGCTTGCCGCCATCGCGCAAGGCTGACCCGCCGATGATAGTGAATGACGACGTCATCGAGCTCAAGCGCCATCGGTATAGAGACCATCGAGCCAGACGGCGTGTTCATCAGATAGGGTTGCTCATCGTTCGGCCAGTCGAGGACATACTTCACGCCAAGCTCCGCGAGGATGGCCGGCGTTCGTTCGGACTCGCCGTATTCAGGGCCGTGCCAGCCGCCCGGTTTCACGCCAGAGGCGCGTTCTACGGCGTTGAGCGAATTGCCGATGTATTCCCGTTCTTGTTCCTCCGTCATCTTGTTCGAAATAACGCGCGTCAGGCTGTAGCCATGCGCGGCGATTTCCCAGTTTCTGCGCTGGAATTGGTCGATCAGATAAGGATACCCCGCGGCAATGCACGCATCGGCAGCCACGGTCGGCCGGATATGATACCGGTCGAGTGCCTCGATCACGCGGAAAATTCCGACGCGGTTGCCATATTCACGTTGCGAAAAGGCGCGCACATCCGGATATGGCGCACGCCCAAATCCGCCGGGTACGTTTGGCGGGATGAACGCATCGTCCGGTGGGTGCAGCTCGTAGTATTCGGCGCAGACCACGATCGAAAAGGCGACGCGATGGCCGCCCGGCCAGGCCAGCGGCGGGCGCCGCACGATTACTACGTTGTCATAATAGACCTGATCGCGATCGCTCATCGCGCCGTCCACGGCCAGGTTCTGATCCTCTCGACGACGGCGTCGTAGCAGTGCGCCATATAATGCTCCGTGATATCGCGGCCGCTGGCGAACCAGACATCCGGGAAAGATCTCAGATATTGCAAGGCAAGGTCGACATATTTCGCGCGCTGCGCCTGTCCGATGACGGCAGGATGGATGGTGATGCACATGACGCGGCCGCCTTCGGCATATAGCCGGTCGAATTGCCGTCTCACGATGGTGACGAATTCGTCGGCTTCGTAGGCGGTCGCAAGAACCGGCACATCATTGATCTCGACCGAATAGGGCATCGAGATCAGCCTTCCTGACTTCACGCGTATTGGAAACGGCTGATCGTCGTGGAAGAAGTCGGCGTAATAGAGGAATCCGGCCTCAGCCAGAAGATCCGGGGTGCGCTCGGTAGCGGCTTGCGGACCAGGGCCCCCCATGCCCTTCATTTCGACGCCGGTCAGATCGCGGACGGTCCGCAGCATATCGCGGTAGTACGCTCGTTCCTCGTCTTCGTTATATCCGCAGATGAAGCGCGTGTTGTACATGCCGTGGCCGAGAATGTCCCATTGTCGCTCGACGAGGGCTGCGCAAACATCGGGAAATTTTGAGAGAGCGGCAACGTTAAGCACTGCCGTGCACGGCAATCCATGCTTGTCGAGAATATCGACCAGCCGCCAGAATCCGACGCGGCTGCCGAATTCCTGCCGTCCATACATCATAACATCCGGCGTCATTCGGGCCCAGGGATTGATCCAGGGATCGGGCGGCGGCATGAACTCGTAGTAGAGAATATTCGGGCAAATCATGACCGCGAGCCGCGCGCCGCCGGGCCAGGCGATCGGCGGTCGCTCGGTGATCGGCAGATAATCGATCCAACTCTGGTCGACGTCAGTTTGCTTTCGTGATGTGGCAGGAAAGTGCGGCCGGTAACTGTACTGGAGCATCCGATGTCCTCACGTGAGGCCATCCAGCGAACCGATCTGCTGACGGTTTGTCAAATTAACGCTCGCCGTTGCGATACGCTGACCACGTCAATGTTGAGTACCCGGCCGAGCCGCAATGCCCCGACTTCGCTGGTGCATAAGGCCTTTTTCACCATCGTAGCGCCGCTGTGTGAACGTGGTCGTCCCAGAGAGCGGTCAATTTGGCATCGAGCAGCGTGGCGGTTATTGAGCACCCGGCCATGTCGAGCGACGTCACGTAAGAGCCAACGAGGGAACGCGCGATGGCGAGTCCGCGCTTTTCCAGAATGCGCCTCGCCGCATTGTACACGAGATAGAGCTCGATCATCGGCGTTCCGCCGAAGCCGTTGACCAGAAGCAACACATCGCCGGAAATGGGACTGTCAAAATCAGCAACGATTGCACTAATCATCTCGTCGGCGATTGCATCGGCGCCGGCAAGACTCACCCTTTTCCGCCCCGGTTCGCCGTGGATGCCCACTCCCATTTCCATTTCGGCGGGCCCGAGCGAGAATGTAGGAGTGCCGGCGGCCGGGACGGTGCAACTCGTCAATGCGACGCCCATGGAGCGGGTCCTTGCATTGATCTCGGCGCCCAGTTCGGCGCACGATTTGAGAGCCATGCCCTTTTCTGCTGCCGCGCCGACGATTTTCTCGACGACAAGCGTACCGGCAACACCACGACGCCCAGTGCTGTGAGTTGATTTCTCAACCGCCACGTCGTCGTTTGTCACCACGGTCGCGGCGGGGCCTTCGAACACCTCCGTGGCCATTTCGAAATTCATGCAATCGCCCGCATAGTTCTTCACGATGAAGAGCACGCCGGCATTGCCGCCAACGGTTATTGCGGCGTCGACGATCTGGTCCGGCGTCGGCGAGGTAAAGATTTGTCCCGGGCATGCGGCGTCGAGCATTCCCTCTCCAACAAATCCGGCGTGCAGCGGCTCGTGACCGCTCCCGCCACCGGAGATCAGGGCGACCTTGTTCAAATTCGGCGAGCGACGGCGCACGAATTTGCGCTCGGGGCCGAGTACCACGAGATCGGCATGCGCCGCGGCGAAGCCGTCAAGGCTTTCCGCGAGCATGGTGTCGACGGAATTGACGAATTTTTTCATGCCCCTGTTCCCTCGCTACGCGCCGCACTTCGAACCGACGGCAGTCACGTCTCGTCTTTCAAAATCGCGATCAATCGGTGGCCAAACTCCTGTATCAGCGCGTCGAGTTGTTCGTTTCGCTTGGAATTTCCGAGGTCCGGCAGATGCAGCATGATCGTGCGTTCGCGTGGGATTTCAGCCAGCCGACCCATTCTGCGAGGATGAGCGCGGGCGTAAGCGCGCAGGAAAGAAGCTTTCGTAGCCGGGGGGAAATGACAGACGTCGAAAATCGTATTGAGATGCTGAATCGGTATCGGGATGGGGTAGGCGGGATTGGATATTTGGCTGACAAAGCTGCGATTTTTGCCCATCGCATGGGCAAGCCTGATGCGCATGCCGGATGGCCTGTTGTCCAGTACCTCCTTGAAGATGCGTTTGTATTCCGCGACGTCGCTGACTTCGTCATGTTCTTCGAAAGCCGCTTCAGTCACAGGCGACCCCGGGGCTCAATGTGTCGATCGCCTGCTTGATTTGGGCCAGAGCCGACGGGTTGACCGAGAGTTCGCGCAAGCCGCAGGACAAAAGCGCGGGAATGCAGCGCGGATCGCCGGCCATGTCACCGCAAAGGCTGACGCTGCTTCCGTGCCGTCGGCCGTACTCGGCCGTGCGGCTGATAAGCTGCAACACCGCCGGATGGAGCGGGTCGCTCAATTTGTCAAGGGACCCGTTGGACCGATCGCAGGCCGTCACATATTGAGCAAGGTCATTCGAGCCGATTGAGAAGAACGATGCGTTGAATCGTTCGATGGTTAAGGCCGCCGCTGGAACTTCGACCATGATTCCAAGTTCAGGAAGCGTTGCAGGAATCCCTTCTCCTGTCAGCGCGGCAACTGCGTCAACAAATAACTTGCGGGCCGTCTCCAGTTCCTCTGGAATTGTAACCATTGGAAACATGACTTTGAGATTTCCGCGGACGGCGGCGCGAGCGAGCGCCCGAAGTTGAACAACAAAGACGTCGGGCCGCGCCAGACAAAGGCGCAGACCGCGAACACCCAGGAACGGGTTGGCCTCTCCGTCCGTGGTAAAGCCCCGCACCGGCTTGTCGCCTCCGGCGTCGAAGGTGCGGATGGTCACCGCACGTTTGCCGCCCCACCGGCAAACCGCATCGTAGGCCAGGTATTGTTGCTCCTCGTCGGGCAATCCTGCCTGCTTGCCGAGCAGAAACTCGGTGCGCATCAGGCCGATGCCGTCGGCGTACTGCGCATCCGGATGGTAAAGATCCTCCACACGCTGAATATTGATCAGGAGCCGTATCTTCTCGCCATGCCACGAAGCCGCAGGCGTTCCTAAAATGGCGCGCGCGGCGGTGTGGTTTTGGCGGTGCACCCGGCGTCGTCTTTCGAAGAGGCCGAGTTGTTCCAACGTTGGATCGAGTTCAAGCGTTGCGCCTTCGCCGTCGAGAAGCGCGACCTGCGCCTGCTCGGCTACCTCCCCGAGTTGCACGACCATCGGAATGCCCCGGGCTCGGGCCAACATCGCGACATGACTTGTCGGGCTGCCGCGAAGAAGCGCAAGACCTCCGCCGCTCGACCAGTCGATTTCCAGGAATTGCGACGGTGGCAGATCGTCGGCGCAGACAACCGCGCCGGCCGGAATTTGGAGAGCTTCGTTCACTCCGTCGTGCAGCTTTCGCAGCACTCGATCGCGCAGATCCGCCAAATCGGAGGACCGCGCTTGAAGATACTCGTCGGGGGCGGAATTGTAGTCCGCGATCTGGTCGTCGAGAGCGGACGACCAAGCCGCGTCCGCCGGCGTTCCGGTGCCAATTGCCGCAAAGATCGAATCGAGGAAGTCCCCATCCTCAAGCAAAGCTATTTGAAACTCGAGGATCTGTGCAGCCTCGCCGCCCGCGGCATTTGCCAACGAGGCAATCTGCCGGTTGGCTGCGGCCAGCGCGGTGCGCAACGCGAGCGCCTCGTCGCTGGGCGTCCCAACCGCGCGTCCGCCGCTCCGGGTAGCATCGACTCGCGCGAAGGGCCCTCGGACAAAACCAACCGACGCGGTTTTGCCGCTGTATGTCGGCCCTGCGATTTCTGCCCGCATATTCACTGGCCGGTATCCGGAAAGTCGGTGGCGACGAGGTCGACCAATGCCGCAACGGCAGCCGCGGCGTCCTCTCCGGAGGCTTTGATTTCGATAGTGCTGTCACGCGCCGCGCGCATGGCAATCACCTTGGCGACGCTTTTCGCGTTGATCCATTCGACGGCGCCGGACGCCCGTATTGAAATTTGCGCCTGAAATCTCTTGGCGAGCTTTGTCAGCTTTACGGCAGGTCGTGCGTGCATGCCGACGGCGTGAACCAGCTGCACGCTGCCGGTGACGATATGGCCGTCCGGCTTGGAAGTTTCCAACATATTCGGTTCCTAGATTGATCGACCGGCATGGCTCGCACGTTCAACCGGCGGAAAGCTCCTCGGCCACTGCTCTAACCTGTTCCAGCGAACTGCCGCCCGCAGCTTCGGCGGCCGCCATGACGGCTCCCTCTACGATCGGCGCGTTGCATACGACGACCAGGTTTCTTCGTTCGGGTTGCAACATCTCGACCGCCATTTCGCTGTTCGTTTCGGCCCCGCCAAGGTCAACGAGGACCGCAACGCCCTTTGGCGACCAGGCGTTATTGATGGCATCGAAGATCAGAGACACATTGGTGCCGAGCCCACCGTCGGGATCTCCTCCGCAGAACGCCACCTTGACCTCGCTGCCGACCATCTGCCGCACCATATCGGCCGTGCCTTTGGCGATGTCCCGCGAATGCGACACGATGACAATGCCGACCGTGTCGTTCATTGCTGGGCCTCCAACGTGTTGCAGACGGCAAGTAGGAGGAGGCAGCTGGATCGCGCGCCGGGATCGACATGGCCCACACTGCGCGCGCCGAGAAAAGAGGCGCGGCCCTTTGTGGCCCGCATCGGAGCCGTCCGCTCGACTGCATCGCTTGCGGTCGCGCGCACCCGCTTGATCAGATCTGGATGGCCGGCTGCGGTTTTCAATGTTTCCAGTACCGGGACCAGCACGTCGAGCATCGTCTTCTCTCCGGGCTGGGATCGGCCCCTGGCGCTGACCGCGCCTACTCCGGAGCCGAAAACTTCGGCAAGATCGTCAGGCAGGCGTTTGCTCTGCGCCAGCGCTTCGCCGCATGCCAAAAAGAAGCTGCCGTAGAGCGGCCCGGAAGCGCCGCCAATGGTCATGACCAATGTCTTGCCGATGGTTCTAATTCCCTCGTCGAGCGGTTGCGCGCCGATCGCGTCAAGCTTGCCTAACACCGCTTCGAATCCGCGCTTCATGTTGGTGCCGTGATCGCCGTCGCCGATTGCCTGATCGAGCGCTGTCAGCTCCGGCGCACTGGCGATCACCTGCTCGGCGGCGGCCTTCACCAGGGATTTGAACGTCTTGGGTTCCAGTAACATGCGCTGATCCTCAATGAACCGTCGCGGCGATGCGCCGGCCGGCTGCATCGAAGTAGAGCGGGTGGACAAGTTGGAGCTCGACGTCTTGCCCCGCTTCGAGCGGCCGATGCGGATCGGCGAGCGTCACAAGCATTTGTCCCCTGTATTCCAGGTAAACATGGTTCTGATCGCCGAGGTGCTCGACGCGATGCACCCGGCCGACAATCCCGCCGCCATTCACCGCTGCGATCCGAAGGTGCTCGGTGCGAATACCGATGGTGTCGGTCCCAGATGGCATCGTGACCTCGGGTATCAGCTTTGCGGGAAGGAAATTGATTTGCGGCGTGCCCAACCTGCTCGCGACGTAGCGGTCGCCCGGATTCTCGTAGATTTCACGCGGCGTGCCGAGCTGCAGCAGCGTCCCATCCTTGATGACGCCGATTCGCGACGCCATCGTCATGGCTTCGACCTGATCGTGGGTCACGTAGAGGATGGTCGCGCCAAGCTCGACCTGAATCCTCTTTAGTTCGAGGCGCAGCTCGGCGCGCAGCTTGGCGTCCAGCGAAGATAACGGCTCGTCCATCAGATAAATAGCAGGGTCGCGAACCAGAGCCCGCCCGATTGCAACCCGCTGCATTTCACCTCCGGAAAGGCGCGTCGCCCGGTTGCCAAGCTTGCTGCTGATGTGGAGGAGTTCCGCTGTCTGCTCCACGCGCTTGCGGATGATCGGTTCGGGAATGCGGTGGGCCGGTGAGCGCAGCGGGAACGCAAGATTGTCGTAAACGGTCAGATGCGGATAGAGCGAGTATTGCTGAAAAACGAATGCGATATCCCGCGTTCCCGGTGGATCGCGGGTCACGTCCCGGCCGTTGATAGAAATCGAGCCCTGGTCGGGGCGTTCGAGGCCGGTTATCAGCCGAAGAGTGGTTGTTTTTCCGGCGCCGCTCGGCCCCAGCAGTACGACAAATTCGCCATCCTCGATGAAGAGCGACAGGTCGCGCACAGCCTCGATGCTGCCAAAACGCTTGGTGACGTGTCGTAGCATGACATTAGCCACGGCCGACGCTCCCGTGGCTTGCCGTCTGAATTGCCCAGCCGGTTTGGGCGTCGAACAATGCCAGCCGATCGGAACGGAAAGCCAATCCGACCATTTCGCCGATGCGTACCGGCGCGCTCGAAGGTAGCCGCGCCTTGACGCGCCCTTCCTCCGTTTCAACCGTGACGATCTGCGTTGTGCCGAGATACTCGGCGCCGAACACACGGCCGCGGACCGGGGCGGCGTCGGAAAACACGATGTGCTCCGGACGCACGCCCAACACCAGCGGTCCAATTGAACGCTGTTCGTAGATCTCCGGCACGGCAATGCTGACGTCGCGGATTCTGATGGTGCGATCTCCCGATCGAAGGCCGCCTTCGAATCGCAGGAAATTCATCGGCGGCGAACCGATGAAGTCGGCGACGAACAGGCTGGCGGGCCGGTCGTAGATCTCTTGCGGCGTTCCGATCTGCTCGACCTTGCCGGCGTTCATGACGGCGATCCGGTCCGCCATCGACATCGCTTCAAGCTGGTCGTGCGTGACATAAATCGTGGTCGCCGAGATGCGATTGTGCAGGTCGCGCAGCTCGCCGCACATCAACTGACGGAATTCCGCGTCGAGCGCTCCCAGCGGTTCGTCCATCAAGAACGCCTTCGGGCGCCTTATGATGGCGCGTCCCAACGCGACCCGCTGTCGATCGCCGCCGGATAACTTCGACGTCTTGCTCGACAGCAAGTGCTCAATTCGCAATAGCCGCGCAGTCTCTCTGACCCGGGCGCGGACCTCGCTGCGCCGCACGCCCTGGCATTTGAGCGGAAATCCAATGTTCTGCTCCACGTTCATGTGTGGATAGAGAGCGAACAACTGAAATACGAAGGCGATATCGCGCTCCGCGGCGCGTCGATAGGTGACGTCCGCGCCGTCGAGCAATATCCGCCCGCCGGTTGGAAGCTCGAGACCGGCAATCATGCGAAGCGTCGTCGTCTTGCCGCAACCCGAGGGCCCGAGCATTGCGAAAAAGGTGCCGTCTTCGATCGTGAAATTAGACTCGTGCACCGCAACAAATTGAGCGAACGCCTTGCGCAAATTTTCCACCCGAATTTGTGCCATGTGCGCCTCCTATTCCGGAAAGTGGCTCACGACGACAAAGCCGAGCGTGCCGACAAGAATGGTTACGAACGAATAGCTGAAAAGATCAATCGACAATGGCTGCATCAACATCACAATGCCAGCGGCAATGGCGCACATCGCCGCGGCTTCCCAAGGTCCGCGCCGAAACCAACGGATGCGCCGGGCGTTCTCGATCGCGTTATCGTTCATTTGCGCACCGCCCCGAAGGTGATGCCCCGCAGCAAATGGCGGCGCAGCAGGATCGTGAATAGTACGATAGGGATGACGAAGAGCGTCGTCGCGGCGGCAACAGCCGGCCAATCCTGGCCGCCCTCGCCGATAATGAACGGAATGAACGGCGGCATTGTCTGAGCGTCCCCGCTCGTCAGCAGCACCGCGAAGGCATACTCGTTCCACGAGAAAATCAGGCAGAAGATCGCCGTGGCGGCAATTCCCGTCACCGCTTGCGGCAACACCACCTTGCGAAGAGCCTGCAGGCGTGTGTAGCCGTCGACCAGGGCCGCTTCCTCGTACTCGCGCGGAATTTCGTCGATGAACCCTTTGAGCAGCCATACGGCGAGAGATACATTGACCGCCGTGTAGAGCAGTATCATGCCGGTCCACGTATCGGTGAGATTGAGCTGCCGGTACATCAGATAGATCGGAATGGCGACGGCCACCGGCGGCATCATCCGGGTCGACAGGATGAAGAACAGCAAATCGTCGGCTAACGGAATCCGGAATCGCGAAAATGCATAGGCGGAGAGCGTGCCAAGGAGCACGGCAAGAAACGTCGATCCGAAACCAACGACCAGCGAATTGATGAAGCGCGGCACCACCTTCGACGGTCCAGCGATCACCATGTCGTGCTTACGCACGAGCTTGTCATACCAGGTCGTTGCCGGCGGCAGGCTGGCGATGAAATCCGGCGTTTGCCGCGTGCGGACCGTGAACAGATCGACATAGCCTTCGAGCGTGGGCTGGAAGACCGCTTTGGGTGGATAAGCGATCGCGTCGCTTTGCGATTTGAACGCAGTGGCCACGATCCATAGAAGCGGCGCAATCGCCGTCACGGCATACAGGATGACGATTGCCGCCGCGAACATCTTCACGCGCGAAGATGCTTCAACGATGGAATGGGCGGTGGATTTGGCGGCCGTCATCGCTGCTTCACCCGGTTGAGGGTCTTCACGTAGATGTTTGCCGCTCCAAAGACGGTGACGAACAGGATAATGGCCAGCGCCGAGGAATAGCCGGTGCGCCACTTCTCGAAGGCGGCCCTTTTCAGAGTGATCGACACCAGCTCGGTCGTCGAGCCCGGGCCGCCCGAGGTGAGCAAATTGACCATGTCGAACATCTTGAAATTCTCGATGGCGCGGAACAGTACCGCCAACATCAAAAACGGCATGACCATCGGCACGGTAATCGACCAGAATTGCCGCCAGTGCGAGGCACGGTCGACCTCGGCTGCCTCGTAAATGTAATCGGGAATCGAGCGAAGCCCGGCGAGGCAGATCAGCATGACATAGGGCGCCCACATCCAGGTGTCGACGAGCACGATGGTCCAAGGTGCCAGCGCGACTTCGCCGGTCATGCTGAATGAGCTCGGTGCGATGCCGGTGAACAAACCGACCACGTAGTTGAATGGTCCGATTTGCGGTTGCAACAGCAGTGTCCAGAAATTGCCGACCACAGCCGGCGACAACATCATCGGCAGCAGGATGATCGTCGTCCAGAAACTATGCGAACGGAACTGACGGTTGATCAGCAGCGCCAAGCCGAAACCGATGAAGACCTGCAGGGCTACCGTCGAGATGACGAAACGCGCCGTCGCCTGCAGGCGATACCAGACGTCCTCATCGGTCAGGATGTCGATATAGTTGTCCAGGCCGACAAAACGCATCGGCAGGTACGACATGCTCAAGTTGAGGCTGGTGAAGGAAAGCCGGATCATCCAGATCAACGGAAAGATGTTGATCGCAAGCAACAGAGCAATCGTGGGGGTGACAAACAGCCAGGCGATGGCGCGATCCGAGAGGCCGCGCACCGGCTTGGCGACGCGGAACGAGGTCTGCGCGGCGACGCGATCGACGGAACTGTCGGGATGAATGATCGCGGTCATAGCATCCTGCGGCGTTGGTGAGCCTCCCCGGACGAAACGGCCGGGGAGGCCTGTTGCGAAGATGTCGAACTTTTAGGACGCGATGCTACTCGGCTGCGACCGCCTTGCCTTCTTCCTTGAAGACCTTGGTCCAGTCTTTGACCAGCTGATCGAGCGCTTGCTGCGCCGTGCCCTTGTCGGCGACGACGTAGTCATGGACCCGCTTCTGCATGTCGAGCAGCAGCTGCGCGTAGGCCGGCTCCGCCCAAAAGTCCTTCACGATTCCCATTGACTCGAGGAATTGAGGAGCGAAGGGCGCGCTCTTGGGGAAGCCGGGAGCGTCGACAACGGCCTTGAGCGCCGAGTAGCCGCCAATCTGCCACCATTTTTGTTGCACGGCCGGCTGGGCGAACCACTTGATGTATCTGAGAGCATCGTCCTGGTGGTCGGAAGTCGCCACGACCGAGATGCCCTGGCCGCCGAGCTGCGTGAAGTGACCCTGTGGTCCCGCTGGATTGACGAAGAAGCCGATCTTGTCGCCGCCGACATTGGGGTCCTTATAAAGGCCCGGGAAGAAGGCGAACCAGTTCATCTGCATCGCCACTTGGCCCGACTTAAACGCATCGAGGCCTTCCTGCATGTAGGCATTGGTCATGCCGGGAGCGGTGCAGCACTTGTAAAGCGCCTTGTAGAACTCAAGACCTTTGACCGCTTCAGGCGAGTTGACGAAGCCCGCCATCTGATAGGGCTTCTTCGGGTTGTCGTAGTTGAAGCCGTAATTGTAGAGAACGTTGGTGACGCCCATGGTGATGCCTTCCGAGCCGCGCTCGGTGAAGATGTAGGCGCCGTACACCTTCTTGCCGTCGATCTCGCGGCCTTCGAAGAATTCTGCGATTTGCTTGAGTTCCTCATAGGTTTTGGGCGGCGCAAGATCACGGCTGTACTTCTTCTTGAATTCGGCCTGAATCTCTGGCCGCGCGAACCAGTCCTTGCGATACGTCCAGCCGACGGCGTCGGCCATGGCAGGCAGCGCCCAGTAATTCGGCGTGTTTTTGGGCCACTCCGAATAGCCGAGCACGGTCGCCGGCACGAAGTCAGCCATCGAGATGTGTTCTTTGGCGAAGAAGTCGTTGAGCTTGATGTACCAGTGGTTTTCCGCCGCGCCGCCGATCCATTGGCTGTCGCCGATGATCAAATCGCACAACTTGCCGTGCGAATTGAGCTCGTTGAGAAAGCGGTCGGCATAGCTCGTCCAGGGGACGAACTCGTATTTCATCTCAATGCCGCTTTCCTTGGTGAAGTCCTTGCCAAGTTCGACGAGTGCGTTGGCCGGATCCCACGCCGCCCAGCACAGGGTGAGTTGCTTATTCTGGGCTGCCGCGGGCTGGCTGCCGAGAGCCGTCAACGCGATACCGGCGCCGAGCGCGAACGCTCCGGCGACGTATCTCGACCATTTTGTCACGGACTTTCGCATGTGCTTCCCTCTCTTGAACATTTGCTTTTCGTTTCCGGAGCGCCTTCGGCCGGAGACGATGCGAGCATCGAAGCCCGAGCGGGCTGAGGCCGGTGTTCAAGGATGGGGATTCGGCTGGGCTGTGCGGCCGCCGTACCCTCCCTCGTCGTTGCCTCCAGGCGCGATGTTCAGTTAAGTCTTATTACTAAACACGTAAAACCAATTGTCGGCCACGGTCAAGAGACAAATTTCGAGTGGGCAGGGTCGCAGGATCGGGCCTTGTCGGGGCCTCCCACAATCACTCTGGTGGTGCTATATTTATCGAGCTTTGACAGGCCGAAATCCTGCCCACTGCGGGTTCAAGGGTCGACGTTGGGACCCGCGTTGGGAGGGCCTCATTCTGGCCGCTACGGTTGGCGGACACGACTTGGCGCCCGGTCCGGGTGCGTATCAATTCGTGTTTACTAACGCATTGCACTAAACTATGCCCGTACCGGCTCCGCCGGCGCTGACCATCGCATGACCGCCGATTTGCGAACCAAGGCTTCTGTTGATCGGCGAGCTTTTGCCTAACGCCGCGCCGGCGCGTTTAGGATTGAGCCGCGCGCGTTAACGGCCGTCGGGCGTCCGCAAGCCGAACCAAGCATCGCGGATCTGCTGATAATGCACCATCGGATCGTAGATCGCGACCGGCAGCCGAAGCTCCTGGGCTGACAACCGGCCGACGGCTGACAACAAACTGTATGACGCGACGACGCGATCGTGCTGGGCGACGATAAGGCTGACGCGCGCATTCACCAAAGCCTGCTCGGCGTTGAGCACGTCGAGCGTCGTGCGTTGGCCGGCCTGGGCTTCATTGCGAACGCCTTCCAGTGCCCGCTCGGAAGCGTCGTTCTGGCGGACCGCGGCTTCGACCTGCGCCTTGGCCGCCTGCAACTGACCCCAGGCTTGAACAACGTTCGCCTGGGTCTGGTCGCGGACTTGATCCACGTTGAGCCGCTGTTGTCCGACTGTTTCCTTGTCGAGCCGAATGGCCGAGTATTCCGCGCCTCCCTGATAGATCGGAACCGAGAGATTGAGCATCACCGTTCCGAGAAACAGATTGGGCGTGAGGATATTGGAATAAGTTTGCTGTTGGACGCTGCCCTGAAGGGCGAGCGTCGGCCACAGCGCGCCCTCCGCGATCTTCACTTGCAACTGAGCGACATCGACGCCGTACAGTGCTGCGGTTACCGACGGATTTTCCGCGGTGCCGACCGCGATTGCCGCGTTCAACGTGTTTGGCGCGAGCCGATCCACCGGTGAAGCTGGGGAGAGGTTGGCGGGGTCGGCACCGATGATGCGCCGATAGTTGGCCCTCGTCGTCATCAGGGTGGATTCCGCGCCGTGCAGGGTAGCCTCGCCTGCCGCCAATTGCGCCTCCGCCTGGGCGACGTCGGTGGGCGTGACTTGGCCGGCGTTGAAGCGATTTTGCGTGTCCTTGAGCGTGCGCTGTAAGACGCGAATGTTGTTCTGCTGCACTTCGAGGTTTGCGGTGTCGCGGGACACGTCCATGTAGGCAGCCGCCGCCGAAAGCAGCACCGACTCCTCCATCATCCGCAGCGTCTCGCGCGCGGCGGTAACCTGGCTTTCCGCCTTGCGGACTTTGTTGGCGGTCTGCCCGCCGTTGAAGAGCGTCTGTCCGCCGGTGAGCCCCACCGAACGCGGGGTGGTGAAGCCTTTGACCGTGTATGAGACGCCGTTCGGTAAGGCCGGCGGAATCGGCGGAATGACTCCCGTCGTGTTTGTATATTGCTCGGCGACCGAGGCAGTCGCCGAGAGAGTAGGCCGATACCCGGACAGCGCTTGCGATACGCCCTCGTCGTTCTGGCGGACGATGGCGCGTTGGGCGTTGAGTTGCGGGTTCCCCTGATAGGCTCGCGCCAGCGCCGATTCCATCGTCTCCGCGGCAAGTTCACGCGACGCCACGGCCATAAGCGCGACGACTGCCACCACCGTCCCCGCTATCGCGCGCGGGGTCCGTCCAGCCGGCTGGGATTGCGAGCGTTTTCGCGTTGCGGGAACCATCACTCTACGCGTCACAACCGGCCCCAATTTTCACCGTGAAAACCTTAACTTACGGGTATCCGCCTTACAAGGTTTGGCGCGGTGTTAGGTACCGTGATCGGGGCGCGCAAGTAAGCGAAGTTCCCGCAGACCGAGGGAGATCGTGGCCAAGAGGAGTGGCAGCACGAAGTAGAGCGCGCGGAACATTAGGAGCGCCGCCAAAAGCTCTTCCCGCTGAAATTGTGCAAGGCCGACGAGCATGGTGAGCTCGATGACGCCCAGGCCGCCGGGCGCATGGCTGACCGTCCCCAGCAGCGTGGCTGTCAGGAAGATGACCAGCACGGTGACGAAGCCGACCGCGGGAGTCGGCGGCAGCAGGATATACATCGCCATCGTCACCAGGCTCAGGTCCAGCGCGCCGATGCCGATCTGCACCAGCGTGAAACGCAGACTTGGCAGGACGATCCGCCAGCCGGCGTGGCCGACAGCGCGCCGTCGCGGCGTAAGCCACAGCAGATAGCAGGCGATTGCGGCCAGCCCTGCGAGTCCGATGGCTCGGTTGATCCACGACGGCAGATGATCGACCGCGCTTGCGGCTTCGGGTGCGTACGCCGTCGCGCCCCCAAGCAGAAACGCGTTGCCAAGCCAAAAAGTCATACCCGTGACGAATGCGATCTTGGCGATATCGACAACGGTCAGGCCCCAACCGGAGTAGATCCGAAATCTGATAAGACCGCCGGTCAACACGGCGGCGCCCAAACCGTGGCCGATCGTGGAACTCGTAAAGCTCGCCAGCGCGGCGACCGCGTAGGGCACCTTGTGCCGGCCGATCGTGTGAAGCGCGAACAGATCGTAAAAAGTCAACGTGATGTAGCCCGCGACCACGAACGCGCCGGCGGTTGCAATTTTTTGAATCGGCTGGGCCTTGAGCGCGGCCGCGACCTTGTCGAAGTCGGCATCGCGCAGCAGCTCGTAAAGGACGAAGGCCGCCGTGGCGAGGACCAACAGGCTGATCGCTGCGCTGATCGTGCTGCGGCCGAGCCTGGAAGCGATCTTCTGCGCGAGGGTGTTCGTC
>Ga0302325_10002320_pt1 | contig 46413 bp, 46 predicted proteins | sample Palsa_T0_2_FD_201948 | JGI IMG/M metagenome (GOLD analysis project Ga0302325, IMG submission 201948) | Peat permafrost microbial communities from Stordalen Mire near Abisko, Sweden - Palsa_T0_2 | ecosystem: Environmental > Terrestrial > Soil > Palsa > Peat permafrost | place: Sweden: Abisko...
CACCAAGCCGGCCCCCGGCCTTGTTAACTTCACCTGCAATTTGTGATAACGGCCCTCGCCACCTTCGCCTGGCCGAATGCCCAAGCGGTAAGTAACCTCCGGGACGGCCGCGAGTTCCTTGTATCCCAGAGTGAGATCGTTGCTGTTGTGAAAGAACAGGCCGCCGGTACTCTGCGCCAGGTTGACCAGCGGATCGTTCGCCGTCTCGAACGCCGTCAACTGCGTGCGGGCCTCGAAGATCAGCGTGGACATCGGCAACGACGTCAGGTTCTCCAACTGATCGGGCGTTCGCACGGGAGTGCCGGAAAACAGGCCTTTCGCATCCAGTGCGTTGATTACCACGTTGGCTGCCAGCGCCCTGTCGACAACCCGGCTTTGATCGCGTTCCAGTGTCCCCGCCAGAAAACCGGAAGACGCCAGAAGCAGTATGCGGCCGCCTGGCATTTTCGCCAATTCGTCAACTACGAAGCGGATGGCATCCAGGGTGCCCTGCGAGATTACCTTCGCCTGGTCCCAGGTTTGTTCGGCCTGCACACGGACCATTTGACCGACGCGGCCCTGCGCCAACGCGGTTGTAAGTCCGCCCGACCCGGAACTACCCGGACTCCCGACGCACGCGCCGGCCTCGTCTACCGCGGCCTGCAAAGCAGTAATATCCAGACTGACAATCAGGTACGCCTGGTAGGGCGTAATACGAGGGCATGGCGCCATTCCGTTCTCGTCCATCCGCGGATGTGCACTCAACCTTTCGACGGCGTCGATCAGCTTCGCGGTGACCGATGTAAAAGCCAGACTCCTGGTCCCGGAAGTGGTAAAGATTGCGACGCGGTCGCCGGGCTGCAGCGCCTCCCGTACAAACCGTTCGGCTGCCACTCGCGCGTGGTTCAGATCGCCCTGGTGGGTGTGTACGTCGTCGAAGAGCAGCGCCACGTAACGCGGCTCTACGACTGGCTTCCCGACAGGCTGCTGAGCCGCCGTGTCCACAGCCGTGGAGGTCCGGTCAGTGGGCGAGAAGGTAGGTGTCCGGGCGCTCGTGGACGTCTCGACGGAAAAGGCGGTGATCTCCCGAGGCTTCCCATCGTCGAAGATATTGAAATCGCCTTGAGTCAGTCCGGCGATCGCGTGCCCATTGCGATCGCGCACCACCACACCGGTCTCGACCAGGTCCGTATCGACCCGCAGCACGAATGGCGACGGCTCATAGTGCCTGCTGCTGACGCGCACTTCCTGTGCACACACCGGAGGCAGTGCTGCCAGCGCTAGCGCCGCACGGAGAACCGCGCGGCACGACCGCGCGGCGCCCCTGCTTGCCATAGTGAAGTATTATACCGGAGAATAAAGGTTCGCCAATTATGGCCAAAGAATATAGCCTTGTTCCCAGGGCCGTCCCGCGCGTGGAGACGCCCTTCCGCAAGATCGTGACGGACTTGCCGGTCCCCGCATCGCTGCCCATCCTGGAGCGCCTGCATGCGTGCGAGCCCATCGCCATGCGCGGCCAGCCGCCCGTCGTGTGGCATCGCGCCGAAGGCTTCCAGGTTTTCGACGCATGGGGCAACCAGTGGATCGACTGGTCCGCCGGCGTGCTGATCGCCAATGCCGGCCACGGCCGCCAGGAGATCGTGGACGCCATCGCCGCGCAAGCCGACGCGCGCCTGCTCACCAACTACTGCTTCCCCAGCGAGATCCGCGCGCGCCTGGTCGAAAAGCTGGTCTCGATCCTGCCCGAGCCGCTGAAGAAAGTCTTCCTGCTCACTACCGGATCGGAAACTGTCGAGACCGCTATCAAGCTTTGCCGCACGCACGGCGTGAAGTCCGGCGGCCGCTCCAAGAACGTGGTAATTTCCTTCGACAAGTCGTTCCATGGGCGCACACTCGGCGCGCAGCAGGCCGGCGGCATTCCCGCCTTAAAGGAGTGGATCGTCAACCTGGATGGCGGCTTCGTCCAAGTGCCGTTTCCGGATGGCTACCGCACGCCCGACACCTCGTTCGGGCTATTCGAGCGCAGCTTGCGCGAACTCTCCATCGAGCCGCAGAACGTGGCCGGCGTCATCCTGGAAACCTACCAGGGTGGCAGCGCCGCCTTCGCGCCGCCCGCTTACATGCGCGACCTGCGCTCCTGGTGCAGCGGTCACAAGGCCCTGCTGGTGTGCGACGAAGTGCAGGCCGGATTCGGCCGCACCGGCACACTTTGGGGCTTTGAGCACTACGGCATCGTGCCGGACCTGGCCCTCTTCGGAAAGGGCATTTCCAGTTCCCTGCCCCTGGCCGCCGTCGCCGGGCGCCCCGACATCATGGATCTGCAACCCGCAGGCAGCATGACCTCCACCCACACGGGCAACCCGGTCTGCTGCGCGGCGGCACTGGCCTCGATCGAACTGGTGCTGGGTGAGGATCTCGCCGGAAACTCCCGCCGGGTGGGCGGCGTGCTGCACCGGCAGCTCTGTGCGCTGGCCTCCCGCACTCCCCAGATCGGGCACGTGGACGGAAAGGGCTTGGTCGCGGGCGCGGCCTGCATCCTGCCCGGGACCAAAGAACCCGATGGCGCCCTGGCTTGGGACGTGGTCCGCCGTACGGTCGAAAAAGGCGTGCTGATGTTCAGCCCCGTAGGATACGGAGGCGCCACCATCAAGATCTGCCCGCCCCTGGTGATCACCGAAGCCGCTATTCTGGATAGCTTCGCGGCGCTCGAAGAAGCCTTTGCCGAAGCCGTGGGCGCGCAAGGCGCGGTCGACTGATGTCTCACCTCCAGGTTCTGATCGTCGGCGGCGGCATGATCACGCACGATCAGCTTCTGCCCGCGTTCTATCACATGCAGCGCCAGGGCCGCATCGGGCCGATCGCGGTATGCGCGTCGCGCCTCCGCACGGTGCACGACCTCGCGCGCGCCGAAACGCTGCTGCGCGCGTTCCCCGGCCAGTCGTTCCGCGCATGGCCCGACCGCGACGGCCCGCCCGAGCCGGAACTGTTCCGCGCAGCCATTGCCGCGCTCCCGCCCCGCCAGATCGTGGTGGTGGCCGTGCCCGACCAGCTTCATTACGAAGTGGCGATGGCAGCGCTGGCCCACGATCAGCACGTCCTCTGCGTAAAGCCGCTGGCGCTCGAATACCGCCACGCCGCCGCCATCGAGCGGGAAGCCCGCGCCCGTGCGTTGCTGGTCGCCATCGAATACCACAAGCGCTTCGACGACCGCAGCCTGATGGCCCGCCGCCAATACCGCGCCGGAGCGTTCGGCGAGTTCCGCCTGGGCGCCGCGCGCCTGTTCGAGAAATGGTATTACCGCCACTCCAATTTCCAGAACTGGATGACCACGGAATTTTCGGACGCCTTCACCTATATCGGCTGCCATTACGTGGACCTGGTGCACTTCATCACCGGGCTGCTGCCCGTCGCCGTCAGCGTTTACGGGGTGCGCGACCGTTTCCCGAACGGCAACGAGGGCTTCCTGTGGACCGACGCGCGCGTCCTCTGGAATAACGGCGCGTGCCTGAATGTGCAGAACGGCATGGGGTTTCCCGACGACGCTCCCGGCACAAACACGCAAGGCCTGGTGCTCTACTGCGGCGGAGACGGCAGAGGCGCGCTGTTGGAACATTCCGACCAGTATCGCGGCCTGAAGCACAGTTACACGAGTAAGCCGGATTCGCCCGGAGCGACGGTCTACGCCGAGCCTAGCCCCGATTACTTCCAGTATGTGGACTTAGGCGGCGCAGGACTGACTCCGATAGGTTACGGCTATCGCTCGGTGGAGCACATCGTTTCCAGTATCATTCGTGTGGAGTCCGCGCCGGAAGAGCGCCGCGGCGAGTTACTCGATGAGATCGATCGCACCGGAATCATAGCCACGCCGGGAAATAGCGGCTACAACGAGCGCGTGATCGAAGCGGGCCGTCAGTCGATCTTGAACGGCGGCGTGCAAGTCGAAATCCCGTAGTGTTCGCTGCAAGAGGCGGCTGGACGAAGCTCTCCTCTTCCAGCCACATCATTCCACCAGGTGTTCCAGCGCGACATGCACGGAGTAAAGCGCCGCGGGCTGCAGAATGGCCGCCGCCAAGGTGCCGGCCATCAGCAGGATCGCGCTCAGCGCCAGGATCGGCCGTCGACCGGCGGGCCGCTCGCTAGCCGGGCTGGGCGGCACTGGGCGCAGCAGACGATCCACGCGCGCCGCAAGTCGATCGTTGTCACCCAACAGCGGAAGGAAAATAGGAGACGGCTGGGAAGACTGTGGCGCGTCCGCGGCCAAGCGCGCAACCCGCACCAACGCCCCGGCCAACGCCACCGCACCGCGCGCGCTGCCACCCACCGCGCGGTCGTCGGCGGCCCATTCGGCGAACTGCCTCCAGCCGCGTTCGAGCGCCTGGCTGCTGCCCGCGAATGGCAGGACGCCGGGCGTGAACAGCACGCACAGGCGCTTCAGATTGTCGCGCGCAGTCCAGTGGGCGCGCTCGTGCCGCAAGGCCGCCGCCAGTTGTTCGGCCGACAGCGCGCTTACTACTCCCCGTGAAATCACGAGGCGCGGACGGACGATCCCGCCAACGGCCAGCAGAGGCGCCGCGTCATCAACTATCCACGCTCCCTCCCATGCGGGACTTCCCGAGCGCTCGCAGGACAGCAGAAAGCGCCGCGAGCCGGCCGCGGCGCGCACCCCCCGCGCGATAGAGACGGCCCACATCGCCGTGCCTAGCAGAGCCGTGGCCAGGCAGCCAAAGCCGACACGTTCGGTGGGAGCTTCCGGCTCCAGCCATAGGTAGCTGGGTAGACAGACGGCTACAACGGTGAATGCCGCGCCCGCAGCCGGCAGCAGACGCAACATCAGCATAGCGCGGGCAGCCAGATGCGGCCGGATACGCTCGCCCAAGCGCGCCGCCGGCACAGCAATCAGAGAAACGCCCATGCCCAGCGCCAGATGGACCAGGAAAAAGGTCGCCAGGCTGATGCACAACAACCTTGGAAGATATGGGAGAGTCATGTTTTCCCTCGCCGGCCAAGCTCTTTGCGTTTACTCCGGATCTTCTTTTCCAACTCATCAAGGAGCGCCGTGTCATATTGGCCGACCGCGTCGACCAGGGAGGAGATCAACAGATCGCCGGTGGCTTGCGGCGAGGCAAGAAAGCCGGCCATGAAGTCGCCCGCGCGCTTCAGCTCCCATTCCCGCCGCGTCCAGCGCGGCGCGTACAGAAATGCCCGCTCCCATTTGCGCCGCACCAGCAGGTCTTTTTTGAAGAGCCGGTCGAGCGTCGTCATCACCGTGGTGTACGCCAGCGGTCGGCCCAGCCGCTCGACCACATCGTGCACATTGCTTTCGCCGTGCGCCCAGAGAATCTCCATCACCCTCAGTTCCAGGTGGCCCAGCGCGTCTTGCATCACTTGGACGACCCCGCAAATTCCAATTCCTCCCGCTTGGTCACGTGTTTTTCCAGTTCCGTGCGATTCAGGAAATAAGTCGATTTTACGCGGCTCACGCTGAACAGCTTTTCCGCCTGATCGTCGAAGTGTGGCGAATCCGCGTGGTCGCTTTCGCCCAGCGGGATCACCATGTACGATTGCGGCGGCTTGGTCAGAATCACAATCTGCGTAGAGGTCTGGCCGCCATGGCCGACCATCTCCTGGCCGCTCTTCTCGAAACTGATGGCGCGTGGGGTGGCCATGCCGGCTTCGGTCAGCGATCCGCCGCTTACCGGCCACGTATGTGCCGCGCCCTGCCGCCCGACGCGGAAGAGCGTGCCAAACACTGCATCCACCGGGAACTCTGAGTTCAGCCGAATTTCAGCCTTGGCCAGCGCCGCGCGGATCCGATCGTCGGTAAGATCCGCCGGCGGGTCCACCGCTCGTTTCGGACCGGCATCGAGCGAGAGCTTGAAGAGATAGAATGCCAGTGCCGGCCGCGAGCCCGCGTCGGTACGGCCGTTCCACGCCGACAACAGCTTTACGAAGCCGTTCTCGGGCGCAGCCTTGCGAATGCGCTCCAGCCACAAGTCCGCGTGCCAAACCTGCGGCGAAAGCGCGATGCCGATGGCCTGCTCCGCGGTCAAATCGTGGGCCGCGTCCAGCAGGTCCAACACCATGGCGGCGCGCTGATGCGGGGGCGTCCGCTTTTCGTTGTATATGTACGGATGCGCCGCGTATTCCTCCGGCACTAGCGGCGAGTCCTTCGGCGTGTCCTTCATCATGGCAAACGGCGAGGCATTGCAATTCTGCATGTATCCCTGCGGAGGATTCGCGATTTGCACAAGATCTTCAAACGGATGCAGCCCCTGCCACTCGCACGTTCCAGCCGCGCCCGGCATCGCCTGCGACGGATCGCAGCCCTTCGGCCGCACCGGCACGCGCCCGTTGCGCACGTAGTAGATATCGCCATCCACCGTGCCCACCATAATATTTTGCGCCATGAACTGCAGCATGGCCAGCGCCTGTTTCATCTCGGTCAGGTTGTGAGCCGTGACCATGCCCCAGCTTTCGTCCATCAGGCGGACTTCGTCGGCATAAGGGATTGCCACCGAGTACGATTTGCCATTCTTGTGCGCCACGATGGGTCCGTGCTGGGTGGATTCAATGGCGATGTCCTTCCAGTCGACTGTGCCGCCCACCTTCACGCCGATCTTTTCGTGGCGGATTTCAAGCGGACGCCATTCGCCGCGGAAACTGTATTTGCCGTCCTTGACTTCCTCTTCGTAGACGTCGGAAGTATCCGGCCCGCCGGTGGTCATGGCGATGGAAGCATAGCGGCTGTGTCCCAAGACTGGAAATGGAAGGCCCAGAATGCAGGCGCCGGAAAACGCCAGATCGCCGCCATAGATACGCATTTCGTAAAAGCGGAACGCGCCGTACCAGCTCAGGTGCGGGTCCACCACGGCAATGGCTGCGTGCATCGCGGTGCGCGACGGCGCCAGCAGCATTTCGTTCGAGCCGTGATAGGCGATGGGATCGGGCTGGATGCCGGCATGCAACAGCTTGCCTCCGGCTTCGCCCTCCGGCCAGCCCCAAATGATGTAGCGGCCCAGCGCCACCAACTGCCAGGGCTCCAGCTTCGGCGCCCACGCCGGCACTTGCTCGGGATGCTCCTGCATGAATTGCCGCACGCCGGCCTGAAACGCCTCGATGATCTCGCGGCTGCGCGGGCTTAGCTCTTTGTAGCGCTGCTCCGCCACCAGCCGGTGACGCCAGACACGCTGGCGCCAATCGTCGCGAAAGAACTCCGCGCCGAAAGCTTCCGCCATGGTGCCTTCCGCGCGGCGATAATTCTTCAGCAGTTCTTCCAGACGGTCCTCGGCCTGCGCGTAGCCCGAGCCGAAGGCCGCGCTGGCGGCGTCCTGGGCAAAGATGTGGGGCACGCCGGACTCGTCGCGCAGGATGGTGACGTGCGCGCCGTGGGCCAGAGGCAGGTAGCACAGCAGTAGGCAGAGCTTTTTCATGTTGACGCCATCACCCATAATACGTCCCACGCTAGGCGAACGCTAGACGAAGTTCATCGAGAGTGCCTGGTCGATGGCGGCACACCGAGCCGGTTATTTGTTGCGGAAGGTGGCGGCGGCTGGCGGGTGATAAAGAGCTAAGCCACTTGGGGTATATATTCGCTAGCACCCACTCTGTTAAATTGATGATAGGATGGACGTTTTTGTAGCTCGCCAACCGATTCTCGATCGCCAGCGCCACCTTTACGCGTACGAACTGCTATTTCGTTCCGACGCTCGCCAGGATGCCTACGAGGGCGACGACGGCGCGGCGGCCAGCACCGGGGTCATTGCCAACGCCCTGCTGGCGATCGGGCTGGAGAACTTGCTGTGCGGCAAGAAGGCCTTCATCAACTTCGATCGCAGCCTCCTGCTCGGCGGATTGCACTCCGTTCTTCCGCCCGAGATTCTGGTGATCGAGGTTCTCGAAACGGTGGAGCCGGATTCCGAGGTCCTGGCGGCCTGCCGGCAGCTCTGCGCACAAGGCTATGCCTTCGCAATGGACGATTTTGTCGCCGGTCTCGGTCGTGAACCGCTGGCCCGCCTGGCTAAGTTCATCAAAGTGGACCTGCTGGCCACTTCGCGACCCGACCAGGAGCGTCTGCTGCGGACGTACCAGCCTCTGGGAATCGCCATGCTCGCCGAAAAAGTCGAGACGCGGGAAGAGTTCGAGTGGGCCCTCGGCGCCGGTTACGACTACTTTCAAGGCTACTTCTTCGCCCGTCCCGCGACCCTGCGCGGGCAGCGCATACCGGCGGCGGAATTCACCTGCCTGCGCCTGCTCGCGGAGGTTCAGCAGGACGAACCGGACGTCGCGCGATTGCACGCGCTGATCTCGGGCGACGTGTCGCTCTCTTATAGCCTCCTGCTCTACGTGAACTCGGCGCTCTTCACGCGCGCCGCTGAAATCCGTTCGATCGACGAGGCCATGGCGTCGCTCGGCGAGGAGGGCATCCGGCACTGGGTCGTGCTGGCCGCGCTGCCCGTGATGGCGGAAGACAAGCCGGGCGAACTGGTCACCCTCTCCCTGGTGCGCGCGCGCTTCTGCGAACACATCGCCAGTCTCGCGCGGATCGCCCCACCCCATCTCGGGTTCCTGATGGGTCTGTTTTCCCTGCTCGACGCGTTGACCGACCTGCCTATCCATGAAGCCCTCGCCAACGTCCACGCCGCTCCCGCTATCACGGGTGTCCTGACTGGAAGCGCACCGCCCGGCGATCCGTACCGGGACGTTTATCAGATGGCGCTCCGCTACGAGGCGGGCGATTGGGACGCAGTGACGGCATTGGCCGCGGCGGCAGACATCCAAACGTCCCAGATCGCCGAAGCCTACGGAGAATCCACCTTTTGGGCCCAACGGGCGCTACACGCCACACTTCGAAAAACCGATTCACGGCGGCACGTACGCCAGCCCGCCACGGGCGAGCTGCAGCTCCAGTGGGAAGATCCCGGCGGCCGCGAGAGTGTGGTTAAGGCCAGGCTCATGAACGCGTCGGCCGAGGGTCTACAGCTGCTGGTATCCGACAGAATACCCGTTCCCTCCGCGGTCGGTTGCAACGAACCAAAGTTGGGCATTTCCGGAAGAGGCCGCGTTCGCTATTGCAACTATGTCGAAGGAAAATATCTGATTGGCGTCGAGTTCCACGGCAGCAGCGGATCCCACGAATTCTTGGAGTCCCGCTTATGATGTGGTAGCCGGGTTGGAGCAGCCGCGAACGGAAGGCACCACGGTCGGAAGCCTGCGGCGGTTAAGCAATTCCGAGGCGACGGAACACTGGAACTTTGGCGAAGTCCACCATGAATGCGAAAACTGCTGCCGCCACGAGGGTTCCGCCTGCGGCGAATATGGGCAGAGGAGCCATGGCGATTCCGCAAATCGCCAGCGTTGAAGCGATCAGCAGATCGACTGCGGACGACCCGATAAGCCAAGGGCTGGGACGAGCGGAACCCATGCGCTGGCGTTCCCGATTGGTATAGGTCGTAGCTTGATTGCCGTACACTATTGCCACGAAAGCCACGGTCCTTAGCGTATCGATTCCAAAACCAAGGCGGAATTTGGCGATGGCCAGTACGGCGGTGCAAAACGCCAGCTCACAAATCCCCATGAAGACACCGGCGATCGTCAACTGGCCGATTCGCCACGCATTGGGCATCGGGGACGGCCGCACGTTGTCCGTCGCCAGGGACATGCCGAGCAGATCTCCGGTGAGCATTACAATAACCATCAACATTGGAGTCAGGATCGCATGCCCGGTCATCACCAGACCCACTGCCAAGAAGAGCACTTGCACCGTTTTTTTGGTCACCGAGTTAAGCGTGTAAGTCAGGATGCGCTGGAACGCCGCGCGGCCTTCTTTCACCGAAGCGACGATACCGCCAAGTCCCGGTTTCGTCAGCACGATGCCGGCCGCCGACTTAGCAACGTCGGTCGCAGTTGAAACCGCGATTCCCATCTGCGCCTGGCGTAGCGCCGGTGCGTCGTTGGCGCCGTCGCCGCACATCCCAACCGTGTGGCCGCTTTTCTGAAACGCCTTAACCAGATTATATTTTCCCTCCGGGAGGACGCCAGCAAAAACGGCAAAGTCTTCGGGGCGCACAGCTGCGGGGATCGGTCCGGGTGGACACACTTTTCCATCGAGACCCACCGCGCGAGCCACAATGGCCGCAGTCGCGGGGGCATCGCCCGTGACCATCACCATGCGAACGCCCAACGTGTGCAACTCCGTAATGAGCGCCGCCGAATCCGTTCGGGGCGGATCGCTGAGGGCGATGATTCCCGCGAGCTTCACGGCCTGCGGCGGACCCACTGCGACGGCCAGCACCCGAAAGCCCTGCGCCTCAAGTTCGCTCGCGGTCCTGGCTGCGTCGGGAGCCGCATCCGGAGCTGATGGCGTAAGTCCGGCAACTGCTGCAAAGGCCCCCTTGACCACGCGCACCGTGGCGCCGCCCGGGCCGGAGGCGGTGGCCTCCGACATCTTCGTCCCAGGATCGAACGGAAGGAACTTGATCGGCTTCGGCAGATCGGAGGCGGCTTTCTTTTCGGCGGCGGCCCGGATGGCCGCGTCTACGGGATCCTGCCCGCCGTCCGAACTCGCTAGGGCAGCCAGTCCCAACACGTGCGGCTCGTCAAAGCCAGGCATGGCATGCACCGCCGTCACCTTCAATTCGTTTTGCGTCAGCGTGCCGGTCTTGTCCGCGCACAGCACTTCGATGCTGGCGGCTTCATCCACGGCGGAGAGCCTCGTCGGAAGAACGTCGAGCTTTGCCAGGGCGCGCGCGCCAATCGCCGCCGCCAGCGTAAAGGTGGCCGGAAGCGCCACGGGGATTGACGCCAGAACCGCCGTGAGCACCAGGGGAACGATTTCACCAGGCGGCATCTTCAGAACGCGGGCATATCCTATCAAGATCACGATCAGGACGCCATTGAAAATGGCGAGGTTGCGAACCACGCGCAGAACGGCTTTCTGCTGGGAACTCTCGACGTGCGCGGTGCGAACCAGCTCCGCGGTGCGTCCAAACTTCGTGCGCGCTCCGGTCGCCGTAACTTCCGCCACCGCTTCTCCGCGCCGCACCAGCGCTCCCGCATAAGTTTCGAACCCCGCGCCAGCTTCGACCGGAACCGATTCGCCGGTGAGCATGGACTGGTCGAGCAGCACCGATCCATCAGTCAGACGCACGTCGGCTGCAACTACCGCGCCCAGCGAGAGCTTCACTACGTCGCCCGGTACGAGCCCGGTAGCGGGCACGGTGGCCCAGGCGTTATCGCGGCGGACGGACGCGTTCAGCGCAAGCCGCGACTTCAGCGCGGCAAGTGTCGCCTGAGCGCGCCCCTCCTGGAAGAATCCGAGAGCGGCGTTGAAGACCAGGGAGAACCGCGATGATGGCAGCTTCGACGTATTTGCCCAGCACCACTTCGAGCACGATGGCAGCCTCGAGCATCCATGGAACCGGCGCCCAGAACTTGGTCAGCGCCCGGCGTAGTGGATGCAGAGACGTATCGGGCACTGCGTTCGGACCGAACTGCTGAAGCCGGCGGCGAGCTTCATCGCTGGTGAGGCCGGCCGGAGCCGGGACATCCTTATCGGAGGCCATGATTCACTTCGTGAGCAATTTGCGGATAGCCTTCAATTCCCGCAGGCGTTTCGCGGTGGTCTTGGGATATGCCATCTTCAGTCCACTTAGTTCATCCAGGACGATTTGGGATACGATCAAGCGAGCATTTTCCTTGTCGTCCGCGGGAACGGTGTACCAGGGCGCGTGATGCGTGCTGGTGGCTTTCAGGCACGCCTCGTATGCCTCCACGTAATCCTTCCAGTATTTCCTCTCGTGAATGTCGGCAAGGCTGAATTTCCAGTTCTTGTCCGGTTCGTCGATCCGTTCCAGGAATCGCTTTCGTTGTTCTTCCTGCGAAAGGTGCAGGAATATTTTGACCGTCCGTGTTCCGTTGCGGTAAAGGTGGCTCTCCAAGTCCACGATGGAGCGAAAGCGTTCCTCCCAAATAGTTTTCTCATCGCGCAGCTCCTCGGAGAGCCCCTGGCTGCGGAGAATCTCGGGATGGACCCGGACGACCAGCACCTCCTCGTAATAGGAACGATTGAATATGCCGATCTGGCCTCGCTCGGGCAGCCGGAGCGTCGTGCGCCAGAGAAAATCATGTTGCAGCTCGGCGGCGCTCGGCTGCTTGAAACTGGAAACCTGGCAGCCTTCCGGATTGACTCCGGACATGACGTGGCGGATGGCGCCATCCTTGCCGGCAGCGTCCATCCCCTGAAAAATCAGCAGCAACGCATAGCGGTTCGACGCGTAGTGCAGGCGTTGCAGCGAGCTCAACTCCGCAACGTGTTCTTCCAGCAGCTTTTGATAAGCCTTCTTCGACTCGAAAAAGGGGTTGACAATCGTCGGCCAGTCTTTTAGTTTGACCTTCTCACCGGGCCGCACCCGGAAATCGTTCGATTTGATTTTCATATTCAACCCTTCGTGGTGAGCGCTTCAAAGCCGGAGATCACGTCGAACAGTTCCTCGTCGATGCCGCTTTGGCGCAAGCGATGGAATGTCCGGTTGAGATCCTCCAGCAATTCGTCGATGTTTTTTTCGGCGCGTTGCATGGCCGCCAGGCGGCTGGCATTCTCGCTTGCGAGGGATTCCGCGCACGCCCGGAAGAGTGAGATAAAGAGGTATTCGCGGATGAGTGCGCGCAGAGTCGTGGTACCGCCGCACATGATCTCGGGCAAGTTCGCGGTCGGCCAGCGGACCTTGGCGAGACGTTTTTGCCATTCCGCGCCGGGCGGCAGCAACCGCTGCCCGACTGGCTCGTAGAGCGCGCCGGACTGCGGGCGGTTATGGAAGACGTATAGGCGCACGTATTCGCCTTTCGCCCGATGCGCTTCGCTTTCGATTTGAATCTGCCCAACGAGGGGAGTGATAGCCTTGACGGAATTCGGCACAGCGAAGGTTCCGATAGGTGGAAGACCTGCGTCCGCTAAACGCTCACGAACGCGCTCGCCGACTGCCCAGACCTTGGATTTGCCGGGATGCGCCGCGAGTGTTTTGATCGCATAATCGGCCACCACCTCATTAAACTGGCCCACCAGTCCCTGGTCGGAACCGAACACGACTGCGCCGGTCGCATCCGCATCCGTTTGTGCGCTCCGTTCCGGAACCGAGGGCGCCGGCCCGCTCTCCCGGAAGCACACGCTCAACCCCAGTTCCACAGCGTGATAGTAGTCGGCCAACGCCTGCACCGATTTCTCGTATTGTCCAATGCTCGAGGCGGCCACCGCTTTCATAGTGCGAACGACGGATTGCAGATCTCCGGCTCCGCCGATCTTCCGGCGCAGACTCGCCGTGGTGTCGCTCATGGCTTTTTCTCGGGTTCAGGCTTGGGCTGGAAGCGGGCAAGCGATTTGCGCGCGATTTCGACAATCGCCTTGCGGTCGTCGTCGCTCAGTTTTGCCGCGGTATCCAATCGCCCGCGAACTTCCGCTGGAATATCCGCCGCTGCCTCGCAGAGGGCATGCTCGGCTTCCGTCATCTGGTTCAGCGGCACAGGGTCGAAGAGTCCCGCGGTCAACGCCAGCAGCACGGCGATTTGCGCGGGCACGGAGACCGGTGAGAATTCCGGCTGTTTGAGGCACGCGCGAATTCGCCGACCGTGTTCGATGGTCTTGCGCGTGTCTGCATCCAAGCGGGCTCCGAACCGCGAAAATGTCTCGAGTTCCTCGAACTGCGCGTAGGATAGCTTCAGGTCGCCCGCCACGGCGCGGTAGGCCGCCAGTTGGGCTTGGCCGCCTACGCGTGAAACCGATTTTCCGACATCCACCGCGGGCAGAACGCCCAGTTCGAAGAGCGACGGCGAGAGGTAGATCTGCCCATCCGTAATCGAAATCAAGTTAGTCGGAATATAGGCGGAAATATCCTGCGCTTCGGTTTCGATGATGGGCAGCGCGGTGAGCGATCCGCCGCCGAGTTCCTTGCGCAAGTGCGTCGCACGTTCGAGCAGCCGCGAGTGGATATAAAAGATGTCGCCGGGAAAGGCTTCCCGGCCCGGCGGACGCCGCAGCAGCAAAGAGAGTTCGCGGTAGGCGCGCGCGTGCTGAACGAGGTCGTCGTAGACGATCAGCACATCCCGGCCCGCTTCCATGAAGGACTCCGCGATGCTGGTGGCCGCGTAAGGAGCTATGTAAGCGAGACCCGGCGGGTCGTTGCCCTCGGCCACGACGACGACGGTATAATCCATCGCGCCTTTTTCCCGCAAGTTCGCCACGGTCTTCGCGACGGCGGACGCGCGCTGACCGATGGCACAATAAACACACAGCACATTCCGGTCGCGCTGGTTGAAGATGGCGTCGGTCGCGATAGCGGTCTTGCCCGTCTGGCGGTCGCCCAAAATCAACTCGCGCTGGCCGCGCCCCACCGGAATGAGCGCGTCGATGACCATGAGGCCGGTCTGGAGAGGCACCGTAACGGGTGCGCGGTCCATGATGGGCGGGGCCGGGCGTTCGACGGGCAAGCGTTTGCTGGAGGCCACCGGCCCTTTGCCATCCAGCGGACGGCCGAGCGGATCGATGACGCGCCCAAGCAGTCCATCGCCCACGCCCACGTCCATGACCCGGCCAGTGCGCTGCACTTCATCCCCCGCGTTCAGATGCGAGTAGTCGCCCAGCAGAACGACGCCGACTTCGTCTGCGTCCACGTTGAACGCAATGCCGAGCACGTCGCCAGGAAATACCATCAGTTCATCGAAACCCACGCCGGGGAGACCCGATACCTTGGCGATGCCGGTTTCGACACTGGTGATAGTGCCCACTTCCCTTGGCGCCAGTACCGCCGTGAACGCCTCTCGCACTTGGCTGATTCCAGCAAACGCGTGGTCGAAATCGCTTCGGAGGCTCTCTGGTTCCATGGTCATCGGCCCTTTGTTACGGCTTAGGTTCCTCGGGGCTTAGGCTCTTCGGGCTTAGGCTCTTCGGGCTTAGGCTCCGCGGGCTTAGGCGCTTCGGGTTTAGGCTCTTCGGCCTTAGGCTCTTTAGCTTTAGTCTCTTCGGGCTTCGGCTCTTCGGGCTTTGGCTTTTCGGGCTTAGGTTCGTCGGGTTTAGGCTCAGCCTTAGGCTCTTCAGCTTTAGCCTCTTCGGGTTTGGGTTCCGCGGGTTTGGGTTCCGCGGGTTTGGGTTCCGCTGGCTTCGGCTCTTCGGGCTTTGGCTTTTCGGGCTTAGGTTCGTCGGGTTTCGGCTCAGCCCTAGGCTCTTCAGCTTTAGCCTCTTCGGGTTTTGGTTCCGCGGGCTTAGGCTCCGCTGGCTTAGGCTCTTCGGGTTTATCCTTCTGCTTCAAAAGCTCGTCGACGCCCCTTTCGAGCGATGCCAGATAATCCGCGATGCTCCAACCCACCTTCTGTCCGTTCGTAGTCAGCTCAATGCCGCTGACCAAGTCTGGCGCGGTCTCGAACCGGACGCGGACTTCAGCCGAGAAGGTCTCGTTCAGCGCATTTTGTATGGCCGCGCGTTGCTCAGCAGGCAGGTCAAATGTGCTGCGCACGATCGCGGGAGCGGAGGCTGTCTTAAGGGCCACGCCGAGGCCTTCTTTCGCTTTGCCATCCATCTCTCGCAAGCGGCGCGTGAACACCTCTCCTAGGCGTTCTTCCAGGCTCGTCGTCGCGAGATCCGTCAGCGCCTTGCGCGCGATGGCGAATACTTCGTCCTGTGTCCGGCGGCGGATTGCTTCATGTAATGTCTGTTCTTCGTTCCGCAACGCTTCTTGCTGTTTCAAACTCAAATCGATGGCGGCCTGCCGCGCTTCCCCGAGCAGGCGCTGACGTTCGGCCTGAGCTTCTTCTGTCGCTTTGGTTAAGAGCGCGGCACGCTGCTGGTCGAACTCCACGTTTTTGTGCTGGAACTCCTCGTGCTCCTTTTGGGCTTCGGCCTTTTTTGCGTCGGCGTTGGCGAGCTCCGTGGCGATGCGCTTCTCCCGCGCATCGATGGCGTCGACCACCGGCTTGTAAAGAAACCGTTTCATCAACCATACCAGGATGAGGAAGTTGATCGCCTGCGCAACGATGGTGAACCAATCGGCTAACATAAGCTTACTTTTTCACAGCTTGCGCGATGATGTGGTTCCAGAACGGGTTGGCGAAGATGAGAATCATCGAGACCACGAAGCAATAGATGGCCGTGGACTCGATCATCGCCAGGCCTACGAACAAGGTCCGCGTGATGGTGGCGGAGGCATCCGGCTGCTGGGCCAGCGAACTTAGCGCCGTCGCGACCGCTTTCCCTTCCGCCAGTGCAGGCCCCATAGTGCCGAAACCGGTGGTAATGCCGGCGATGACAATCGATGCCACCGCGATAATAGTCATGCTATCCACAGTATTCTCCTTTTCTTGTCGTAGTTCATGCTGGACTGGCTTTCGGGGGCTCCGGCTTGGGCTTGCGGACTTGCGTTCCGGCCGCGATGTACACTGTCGCCAGGATGCTGAAGATGTAGGCCTGCACCATGCCGGTTAGCTGACCGAGCAACGTCATGACGATGGGGAAGATGAAGGGCGTAATAGTCAATAGAATGCCTACGATCATCGCCCCGCTCATCATATTGCCGAACAAACGGACGGCCAGGGCCAGCGTGCGTGAAAGTTCGCTGATGATGTTGAATGGCAGCATGAAGAACGTCGGCTTCGTATAGGACTTGAGGTAGTTGAGCAACCCCTGCTCCTCTATGCCGAACAACGGCACGGCCACAAACACGCACAACGCCAGTGCCGCCGTGGTCGAGAGCGAGGCAGTTGGCGTTTGATAGCCTGGAATGACGTTACAGAGGCTGGCCGTGGCGATAAATAGAAACAGCGTACCCAGAAAGCCGAGATATTTTCGCGGCTGGCTCAGGCCTACCTCCTCAATTTGTTTTTCGATTCCGGTGACGACGATTTCCAGAAGGTTCTGCCAGCGGGAGCGTTCCAGACCCACGGAAAGCTTGCGCGTAATCAGTCTTGAACCGCCAGCCAGCAGGAGCATCAGCCCCCACGTGAACACAATGGTCGCGTTGAGTTTCAGAAACCCGTGCTGCCAGAAGATGGCCTGGTCGGGGCTAAGGTGCATGGCTGGCCGCCTCCGCCAGGCAAGCCGGCTCTTCCGCCGCTTGGGTGAGACGTGTCACCAAAAGGCGTGCCAGGACAAATCCAAAGAGGCACCCGAGCAGTCTCTCCCAATGACTGCGCCCGATAAAATAGAAACCCGCCAGCGCAATACTCGTTCGCAGCAACAGGCTGCCGAAGAACAAAAGCGCGGGCTGCCTGGACAGAACTCCCTTGCGAACCGTCCACCAAAGGCCGCCGAAGAAGATCGCCCCCAGCAAAACGCCAGCCACCAGAGCCAACACCAGAATCAATGTTTCATAGATCGTTTCATACATCGTGGTCCTCCTGGTCGTCCCGCATCTCTTTGTCTTCCTTGCTCACCCAATGCCAGGCATTCAAGCAGCCGATGACCAGGCCGATGACCAGAAACGTCAGCGTCCAGGAGTGGATACCCGGATGACGATCGTCCAGCCAGATACCGAACGCCGCGCCGAGCAGCGTGGGAACCACCACCGACCAGCCAACCAGCCCCATCATGCCCAAGCCAAACCAGACGCCCTGCGCGGGGTTACGCCGCGCTTTGAGTTTGCGCGCTGCCTTCGCCGCGACCGCCCGGCTGAACGCGCTCCGATCTTTCGCGCTCTTTGTTTCCGATTCGTCACTCATAGTGAAACTCCGCTAGGCGACTGATGAAATCGCTCTCCATCTTCGACATCACCGAGCGGACGCTGCGCTCCCGTTCGTCCAGGCTCAGAAACTCCTTCTCCACCAAAGCATGCAGTTGACCGAGGTCCGTTCCGCCGACTGCCTGGCGCACGGAGACCAGCACGTCCAAGCCGGTCTTGACCAGTACCCCTTCATCGACGGCCGCATAAACCTCGCCTTCCCCTTCGTTTTCATAGACCAGAATCCCGGGCGCGAGAGCCGCAATGCAGTCCAGCCGGTGTGGCAAGAGTCCGAAGGATCCCTCGCGAGTCTCCGCGACGATGCGCGATACTCCGGTCTTATCGGCGAAGACTCCGAACGGCAGGAGAATCTTAAGATGCATGCGCGTCGGCTGCGGCATGTTCGACCTCCGGTTTTGGCTTCGGCGCCGGCTGCGGCTTCGGTTCGGCCTGGGCCTTGGGTTTGGAATCGGCGGTGGGCTTCTGCGCTTCGCTAATCGCCCCGATCATGTAAAGCGCGCTCTCCGGGTAATCCTTGAATTCATCGCGCAGAATTCGTTCGCAGCCATCCAGGGAATCTTTGAGGCTGACAAGCTTTCCCTTGATTCCGCTAAACTGCTCGGTGGCGAAAAACGGCTGCGTCAGGAATCGCTCCAGCCGCCGGGCGCGGGCGACCACTTTGCGATCTTCCGGCGCCAGTTGCTCCAAGCCGAGCATGGCGATGATGTCCTTGAGATCTTCGTACTGCGCCAGCGTCCGCCGGATCTCCTGCGCCAGCAGATAATGCCGGTCGCCGACGATGCCCGGCGTAGCCATTTTGGAGTTGGATTGCAGCAGATCGATGGCCGGGAAGAGCCCTTCACTCGCGCGCTTGCGCGAAAGCACGATGGACGTCGAGAGATGCGAAAACGTGTGCACCGCCGCAGGATCGGTCAGGTCGTCCGCCGGCACATACACCGCCTGAATGGACGTGATGGCGCCGGTGTCGGTGTTGGCGATGCGCTCCTCCAGGCCCGATAGCTCGGTGCCCATGGTGGGTTGATAGCCTAGGCGCGACGGCATCTGGCCCATCAGGCCGGACACCTCCATGCCGGCCTGGATAAAGCGGAAGATATTATCGATCAGCAGCAGCACGTCGCGATGCTCGTCGTCCCGGAAATATTCGCACATGGTCAGCGCCGCGAGGCCCACGCGGAACCGGCTGCCCGGCGGTTCGTTCATCTGCCCATATACCATCACCATGTTCGGCAGTACGCCGGCCGCCTTCATGTCGCGGTAAAGCTCCTCGCCCTCACGGCATCGTTCGCCTATCCCGCAAAAAATGCTGACACCCTTCTGGTGTTCGATCATGTTGTGGATCATTTCGGTGAGCAATACGGTCTTGCCCACGCCCGCCCCGCCGAACAGGCCCGATTTGCCGCCGCGCTCCAGCGGCACCAGCACATCGATGACCTTGATGCCAGTCTCGAAAATCTGGGACTTGGTGGAGCGCCGCGCCAACGCGGGCGGATCTTGATGCACTGAGCGCCATTGGACATCCGTCGGCGCGGCCTGGCGATCGATGGCGTTCCCGAAAACGTCGAACATCCGCGAGAGCGTTCCCTTGCCGACCGGCGCCTTCAGCGGACCGCCCGTGTCTTCCACGGCGCTGCCGCGGACGAGGCCCTCGGTGGGGGTCAACGCGATTCCACGTACGCTATGCGCGTCGAGTTGCGCCAAAACTTCGATGGCAATTTTCCCGTCCTTCGCATGCAGCAACGAATAGATGGGCGGCAAGTGTGCACCGAATCGGATATCCACGACACTGCCGCGTATCGAGACTACCGCGCCGACGTTCGCAGGACTGGTTTCACTATTCATATTTGCTTTCGCCGATCGGCTATACTTTTGCCTCCGGCAAATCGGCGGCTCCTCCCGGCGGCAGGCAATCCGGCAGGTCCAGGCGTGCCACGCCAATCCGGCTGTCGGCCATCCCGTAATAGACGTCTAACCGATCCGGTGAGCCAAGATCGTCGCGCCGGTCGATGCCGGTGGGGAACACCACGTTGGCGATGGCCCCGTGCCGTTCCTGCGGCAGCATCGGCGTCAACACCGGCTCGGCCGAACGATAGCGGACCACCAGCGGATGCTCCTTCGAGAACACCATCACCCCCGCCGAGTAGCAAAGCTGATGTCCGGGGCTGGGGTCCACAATTTCGCTTACACCGTGGTAAACGATCAGCCATCCATACCGCGACAGGATGGGCGGAGTGCCGCCGCCGATCTTGAGCCGCTCCCATGGCGACACCGGAGCCGCCAGCCGGTGATGAGAGCCAAACTGGCCGAGGCGATATGGCTCACGGCCCGCTGAGGCCATCGCGCAGTAGGAAATCCATATGCTCTCCCGGTCGAGATCCACCTCACGCGACGCGGGGTGGCAGGCGGTTTCCTCCGGACGAGTACCGGGAAAAAGCGGCCGGTGGAGGATGGCCAATTCCGGCGGTCCGCATGGGTCGGGAATGGCGACGGGGAAGAGGCTGGCGTCTTTGTCGTCCACGTCGTCGAATTCGATGCCGTGATACGGAGCAAAGGTCGCCAGGCCCAGACGATGCCAATGGAAGAGGTCCTCCGATATGGCCAGCGCGATCCGTGGGCCGCGCGACGAAAATGCCGTGTAAGTCATCATGTAGCGCTGGAGCGGTTCGACGAACGTGACACGCGCATCCTCGCAGCCACCGCCGCCATCGGGCCGTCGCTCATAATCGGCTTCTGGCTCGAGCGCGATGCCCAGCCGCTCCACGCCTGCCGGATCGCCGGCCGCATTGAACCGGACGCGTGCGATGCCGATGCGCGAATAGTTCCCCTTCGCGACCAGCCGCGGGAACAGGTAGAGCGCGCCATCGGGCCCGCGCGCGGCGGCGGGATTGAGGACGCCTTCGATCTCCTGGGCGTTACCGGGCTCCGGCTCCATCACCAGGCCGAGGCGCTGCAGCTTGAATCCGCTCATAAGCAAGCGATGATTGCCTCCGTAACCGGTTTCGTCTCCTGGGGACCTCGAACCGGGATTGAAACAACACCGGCTTCTTTAGCCGGATAGTCGTTCCCTCCGGGGAACAACGCGTCTCCTATGAAGATCATCTCTTCGAGTGAAATGCCCAGGATGTCGCGCAGCTTTCGGATTCCGTAGCCTTTGTCGATGCCAGGTTTGGTGACGTCGATGGAAGTCGCGCCACCCATTCGGACGGAAAACTCGGGAATCAGGGTGTCGAGGATCGCTTTGATCTTCTTCCGCTTGGTGTAATCGGGGTCCCATTTGTCCTTTTCCTCCAAGGGGGCCTGCTGACCTAATGCGGAAAATGTGATCTGGCTTCCCCGATCTTCAATTACCTCTCCCCATAACTTTGCGGCCTTGAACCCCGCCGCTGCGACCGCTTTCTCCAGAGAACCGACGATCTTTTCCTTTTCGCCCGCGGTGAAATCTTCCGAATAGATCTTCTTCCAGGCCCCGTTGTATCGGAAAAACTTAGTTCCGCATGTAGGAAGAATGGATAGATTCACCAAGCGTTCGTCATGCGGAAGGTAGGAGAGCACTTGTTTTTGGAACTGGGGCCAATCGCCTCCGGAAATAATAGCCACTTTCGCGATACCGAGAAGTGCGTGCAGGCGTGTCGACATTTCAGCGTCAAGAGACGACTTACTTTCGGCCAGTGTGCCGTCCAGGTCGTAAACGATCAGCTTTTTCATTCCGGTATCTCGATTTCCAGCACTTTCACTGCGCCGCGCGGCTGGAAGGTACACGCTCCGAGAACCGCAGGCAAAAGAAACACGTCGCCCTTTCCCGCTTCGTAAGTCGCCCCGGCGTGTTCGACCTCTCCCGAGCCGTCGATGCACACCAGCACGCGTGGCACTCCCGTGGCGCCGACGGTGAACGGCGATCGCCCGCGCACACGCGACAACCGGAACTGTTCGCAATGGAAGAGTGTCTCGCGTTCCACGCGTGCAGTCGACTCCACCACCGGTGTTACCAGCCCGCCGGCGCTCTTACCGAAATCGACGCAGGCGAGCGCCTGATCGACCTGGAGTGCCCGCGGCTTGTGTGTCTTAGCGTCGGTGTGACCCCAGTCATACAAACGGAACGTCACGTCGCTGTTCTGCTGAACCTCGAACACCACCACGCCGCCGCCCAGTGTGTGAACCGTTCCCGCCGGTATGAAGACGCTGTCGCCGGCCTTCGGAGTGAAGCACGCGATGTGCTCCGCCACCGTCCCATCTGTCAGGGCGCGCCGCAGGTCTTCCGCGGTCGTGCCTAGCCGCAGGCCCGCATAGATACGGCTTTCCGGGCCCGCCTCCAGCACCACCCACGCTTCGGTCTTCCCGGTCTCGCCCGCCGGCAGCAGTTCGGGGTGCGCATCGGAGGGATGCACCTGGACCGATAACATTTCGCGAGCGTCGAGGAATTTCAGCAGCAGCGGGAATCGGCGGAAACGCCCGGTCAGATTTCCCAGCAGTTGCTCCGAAGACTGCTCCAGCAATTGACGGATGGTCCGTCCTTTAAGCGGCCCGTCCGCAACCTGGCTCGGGTGGTCCTCGCGGTCGCTGAGTACCCACGCTTCGCCAATAGGTCCGTCGCCGGGCAACGGTGCGGCGAGCAGATCGGCCAAACGCCGCCCGCCCCATAACCGATACTGATAAATAGGCGCAAATCGCAGAGGGTACAAGGGCGTTTGACTCATCGCGCGGAGTTATGCGGCTTTCCGGCGGCGCCTGCCACAGAACGCTGCGGCCGGCCTGTAGGCATCCAGGCCAGGTCTTCGCTCAGCACATAAATAATGATGGCCGCAAACATAAAGAACAGGCCGACCCAGACACGCCAATCGCGATGCGCCCGCTTCCAGTAAGGACGTTGGCCTTCTTGAGCGCTGCCTTCATGCGGCCCTCCGTGCCGGTGGTGAGTGCGTTCGATCTCATTCATTGGCTCACGGCCAGCGGCTCCGCTTCGCCCAACCACTTCCGCGCCTCAGCGGCGTCGGCGTGTTCGAAGTATCGGATCGCCGCTTTCGTGAACGGCTTGCAGAATGTCGCCATGCCGTGCTGCCACTTCGCTTCCCCGACCATCGCGAGGCGTTCGATGTCTGCGAAGTGTTTCATGTCAAATTTTATGTCCGCCCACAGTGCGCCGGCTTCCCAGCCGTGGAAACCATCCATGTCGAACAGCACCCTCAGTTTTCCGTGCTGCCGGACGAGCCGCTCGAACTCGGGCACGAAGTGCGCGTAATCCGTCGTTGCCAGCTTCCCGTCGACGTGAACAACGAGAACCTTCCCACCATTTTCTTCATCCAATCGAATTGCCATTGTGGACTCCCTGGGTTACTCGATTATCCTTTACTGCGTGTCGCCTGAACTCCATTTCCAGTTACGAATCTCCGGCAGGTCTTCGCCGTGCTTGTCGATGTAGTGCTTGTGTTCGATGAGTTTGTTCTGCATCGTTTGTTTCAGGTACGCTCCCTGCGAGCCCAAATGCGGCAGGCGGTCGACCACGTCCTGCACCAGATGAAACCGGTCCAGATCGTTCTGCACCCTCATGTCGAACGCCGTCGTGATGGTGCCTTCTTCCTTATAGCCTCGGACGTGCAGGTTGCGGTTGGTCCGCCGGTAGGTCAGCCGGTGGACCAGCCATGGGTATCCATGAAAGGCAAAGACGATGTGTTTATCCCTGGTGAACAGCGAATCGTAATCCGTGTCGCTCAGTCCGTGCGGGTGTTCGCTCTTAGACTGCAGCTTCATCAGGTCGACAACGTTGACCACCCGGATCTTCAGACTCGGCAGGTGCTCCCGAAGGATGGAAACGGCGGCCAAAACCTCCAGCGTCGGTGTATCTCCGCAGCACGCCATCACCACGTCCGGCTCGGCGTCCTGATCGTTGCTGGCCCACTGCCAAATGCCAATTCCTTCCGTGCAATGCACCACCGCGGCGTCCATGGTCAGCCATTGCGGGAGAGCGTGTTTGCCTGCCACCACCACGTTGACATAATGCCGGCTGCGCAGGCAATGATCGAATACCGACAGCAGGCAATTGGCGTCGGGCGGCAGGTAAACGCGCACGATATCGGCCTTCTTGTTGATTACGTGGTCGAGAAAACCGGGGTCCTGGTGCGTGAAGCCGTTGTGATCCTGCTGCCAGACGTGGGAGGCGAGCAGATAGTTCAGCGATGCGATCTTCCTGCGCCAGGGCAATTCCAACGTCACTTTCAGCCACTTGGCGTGCTGGCTGAACATCGAGTCCACGATGCGAATGAAGGCCTCGTAGCTGTTGAACAGCCCGTGCCGCCCGGTCAGCAGGTAGCCTTCCAGCCAGCCTTCGCACTGGTGCTCGCTCAGCATCGAGTCCAGTACGCGTCCGGCGGGCGCCAGGAATTCGTCGCCCCTTACTTCGCGCGCATCCCACTGGCGGTCAGTGACTTCAAATACCGCGCCCAGAAGATTCGAGACTGTCTCATCCGGACCGAAGATGCGGAAGTTACTCTGATCCTGATTCAGCTTAGTCACGTCACGCAGGAAACTTCCCAACACTAGCGTATCTTGACCGTCGACGGCGCCAGGCGAAGGCACATTCACCGCATGGTCGTGGAAGTCCGGCATGCGCAGGTCGCGCAACAAAATGCCGCCATTGGCGTGGGGGTTGGCGCCCATCCGCCGGTCGCCCTTCGGCGCCAGATCGGCCAGTTCGGGAATCAGACGGCCATTCTCATCGAATAACTCCTCGGCCTTGTAGCTCTTCATCCAGCTCTCAAGCTGGCCCACATGGTTGGGATGCTCGGAATCCACCAGGATCGGCACCTGGTGCGCCCGGAAGGTACCCTCGATTTGCAGGCCGTCGACTACCTTCGGCCCCGTCCAGCCTTTGGGCGACCTTAAGACGATCATCGGCCAGCGCTGACGCGTGCTGTCGTTCTTGTTCCGTGCATTGCTTTGGATTTGCCGGATGCGCTCGATGGCCTTTTCCAAAGTACCGGCCATGAGTCGATGCATCGTCTCCGGGTCGTCGCCTTCCACAAAGTAGGGCGTCCACCCGCAGCCTTGGAAGAATTGCTCGAGTTCCTCATGCTCGATGCGGGCCAGAACGGTCGGGTTGCTGATCTTATAGCCGTTCAGGTGCAGGATCGGCAGCACAGCGCCGTCGCTAATCGGGTTGAGAAACTTGTTGGACTGCCATGCGGTCGCTAGCGGGCCGGTCTCCGCCTCTCCATCGCCGACTACGCATGCCACGATCAAGCCGGGATTGTCGAATGCGGCCCCGAAGGCATGGCTGAGCGAGTAACCCAACTCGCCACCCTCGTGAATCGACCCTGGCGTCGTCGGCGCAACATGGCTGGAAATCCCGCCCGGAAACGAGAACTGCTTGAACAGCGTCTTCAGCCCGGCTTCGTCCTGCGTGACGTTCGGATAAATCTCACTCCAGGTGCCTTCGAGATAAACGTTGCCGACAATTGCCGGACCGCCATGACCCGGCCCGGCGACGTAAAACATATCCAGGTCGTACATCTTGATGACCCGGTTGAGGTGCACGTAGATGAAGTTCTGACCCGGCGTCGTGCCCCAGTGCCCGACCACCAACGGCTTCACATGGGACAGTTGCAGCGGCTCTTTCAACAGAGGGTTGTCGTAAAGATAGATCTGGCCGACCGACAGATAATTAGCTGCGCGCCAGTAGGCGTTTATTTTCCTGAGTAGCTCGGGTGTCAGCGGATCGTCGATTGTCTCCGGTAGCTCAGGTGTCGATGGATGGTCCAAAACGTTCGTGTTATTCGTTTTCACGATTGTGCTCCTTCTCGAGGGATGATCTGACTTCAGGCTCCGGCGGGCACCGCGGGCGCCTTCGATTCAAATGCACAGCATCAAATCGTTCCAGGACTGGACGAAGTCCTCAGCGCCTTCTCCCTGGAGCCGCTCGGCCAGCTTGCCGGCAAAAGTCGTGGGCGCCCGTTCTTCCGGACGCCCACGCCCTGAATTACACGTTGCTTAGGGACAGGGAAGACTCGTGTTCGGCGTCGTGCAGCCAATATGGCGGCCGGCCGTAGTGAAAATAGAGCCGATTTTCGTACTCGCGCGTGATCGGCGTCGATTCCACATACTCCGGGGCGTTCCGGATGGCATCCCTTGAGAGGCCGGTGTAGACCCTGGAATCCGCCCAACTCACCCGTTCGATCCACGCGGGTGAAACCAGCACCTTCTTGCCCGGCCACCAATTCCGCGTGGCCACCTCGATGTAGCGGATAGACCAGGCTTCATCGTCGACGACGAACCCGTCCAAGTGGCCGATTTCACCGTCGATCGCCTCAATGTCATATCCCGTAACGGCTTCGGTGCTGCGCAGATGCGAGTCCATCGACTCCTGCCCGATCCGGTCCGCCATGGCTGCCGCGGATGCGGAAACAGCCACGCCCGACGGGTAGATCGCTGGGCCCCACAGATACGGACCACCCCAATAGTAGGGATATCCGTAATACCCGAAGTATGCAGCCTCGTGCTGGCGGGAGACGGGCTGGTGGGTGTCGATGCCGGGGCTGTTCTCAACCTGCTTTTTCGTCAATGCCACATCCAATCGCCTGGCCGTCCATTTCGTTTGGACTACCGAGATCGGCGAAATCAGCACTTGCCGCCCACCAAGCCAGCCGCCTGTATCAACCGTCAGGTAGCGGATGGCCCAAGTCTCATCGTCGAAATAAAGCTGGTCTACGGTTCCAAGATCGCCGTCCGTAGCTCGGATTGTGAAACCTTTCAAATGCGTTGCATTTCGTAACATGTCTTTGTCCTCTGGCGCTATCTGGCGACAGCTCCAACTGCTTCAGTCGAGTGCAGCGTTACGTTGAGCGGCCGGGTGTTCTCGATGATATCCTTTGCTTTTTCAACTTCCGCGGCCGTACCGTGCACCAACAGCAGGAACTTGTCCGTCTTGAGCGCCATTTCGTACTTAACGATACTGTCCTTCGGAATGCCCATGCCATACAACCCCGCGCCAATGGCGCTTAGACCGCCAACGGCTACGGCGCCTTCCAACGCTCCTACGATCCACGCAACCACAGGGCCGGCCACCAGCACCGGACCGAGGCCCGGAATGGCAAAAAAGGCCGACCCGAAAAGCAGTCCCCAGAAGCCTCCCCAAAAGGCGCCGGTCTTGCCCCAATATTTCATCCGGTCGCCGGTATTGTAGTAACCGACCACGTGTTCGTCGGTGTGCGAATCCTTACCAACGATGGACAAAGTGCGCATGTCGATCCCGGAGCGCTGAAGCTCTTTGATGGCTTCTTCTGCTTCGACATGAGTGCCATAAACAGCTACCACTGCGTTTAGTTCGGACATTAAGTATCTCCTTATATCCCTAATAGGATTGCACGCGCAGCACCAATTTTCGCTTAACGAATTCTTGTGCCGTGCACCAGGACACTCTCTGCGAGGTTTCGTGCAGAATTTCGTCGTTCGAGTGCAGAATTTGCACCGAATCAATAAAAAGTGGGGCGTATGCCGCCCCACATTTTGCCGATCTGCTAATCAAAACTGCCCGATCCGGGCCGTACCTAATCGTCCACTTCCTCCACAATCCCGCAGATCATGGCTTCGGTCGTGAGCATGAGAGAGGCTATGGAAGCCGCATTCTGTAGAGCCGTGCGCGTAACCTTCGTGGGATCGATGACACCGGCTTTCACCAGGTCTTCGTACTGTTCGGTGGAAGCGTTGAATCCGAAGTTGGGATTCTTGTTGCTCTTGATCTTCTCGGTGACCACGGCCCCTTCGGTCCCGCAGTTGAGCACGATCTGCCGCACTGGCTCTTCGCAAGCGCGGTGTATGATCGTAACGCCGAACTGTTCGTCGCCATCCAGCTTCAGCTTCTCCAGGGCCATCGCGGCGCGGAGCAGCGCCACGCCTCCGCCCGGCACGATACCTTCCTCGACCGCCGCCCGAGTGGCATGCAGCGCGTCTTCTACACGCGCCTTTTTCTCCTTCATCTCGGTTTCGGTCGCGGCGCCGACTTTGATGATCGCCACGCCGCCGGCCAACTTCGCCAAACGCTCTTGCAGCTTCTCGCGATCGTAGTCCGAGGTAGTCTCGTCGATCTGGGCGCGGAGCTGCTTGATGCGGCCCTCGATATTCTTTTGCGCACCGCCGCCGTCGATGATGGTGGTGTTGTCCTTGTCCACTGTGACTCGTTTCGCGCGGCCCAGGTCCTCCAACTTAACGCCCTCCAGCTTGATGCCGGTCTCTTCCATGATGGCCTTGCCGCCAGTGAGGATAGAGATATCTTCCAGCATCGCCTTGCGGCGGTCGCCGAAGCCCGGGGCCTTCACCGCGCAAGCGCTCAGTGTGCCGCGCAGCTTGTTGACTACCAGGGTCGCCAATGCTTCGCCGTCCACGTCCTCGGCGATCACCAGCAGCGGCTTACCCACGCGCGCAATCTGCTCCAGAACCGGCAAAAGGTCCTTCATGTTGCCGATCTTCTTGTCGTGAATAAGGATGTAGGGATCCTCAAAAACACACTCCATGCGTTCGGCATCGGTCACAAAGTAAGGGGATAGGTAGCCGCGATCGAATTGCATCCCATCCACGGTTTGTAACTCGGTGGTCATGGTCTTGGCTTCCTCCACCGTGATTACGCCGTCCTTGCCGACCTTCTTCATGGACTCGGCAATGATATTGCCGATGGTGGGGTCGCTGTTAGCGGAGATGCTGCCAACCTGCGCGATCATGTCGCCGGAGACGGGCTTGGAGAGTTTCTTGATTTCTTCGGTGACCACTAGAACGGCCTTATCTATGCCGCGCTTCACGGCCATCGGATTGGCGCCGGCAGCGACCGCTTTCACGCCCTCGCGGTAAATCGCCTGGGCCAGGATTGTAGCCGTGGTAGTGCCGTCGCCGGCAACATCGGAGGTCTTCGATGCGACCTCGCGCACCATCTGGGCGCCCATGTTCTCGAGTGGATCCTTCAAGTCGATCTCTTTGGCAACCGTGACACCGTCTTTGGTGATGGTCGGGCCGCCGAACTTCTTTTCGAGAACGACATTGCGCCCCCTGGGGCCGAGGGTGACCTTCACTGCGTCGGCAAGTTGGTTGACGCCGCGCAGGATCGCTTGACGCGAATGATCGCTATAAACAATCTGTTTTGCCATAAATTGGTTTCCTTTTAGAGTCTATGTGAACTAGCTGGCTTTCAAGAGCGCTTTGGGGGCCGCGTCCAGCACTCCGAGGACGTCGTCCTCGCGCATGATAATGTACTCGGTGCCATCCAGCTTGATCTCGTTGCCGGAGTATTTGCCGAACAGGATGCGGTCGCCCGCTTTCACGTCGAGCGCTACCAGCTTGCCGTCGTCGAGGCGCTTACCCTTCCCGATAGCCATTACTTCGCCTTCCTGCGGTTTTTCCTTGGCGGAATCGGGGATGATGATGCCTCGGTGCGTGGTTTCCACTTCCTCGATCCGCTTTACCACGATGCGGTCGTATAGGGGTCGAATGTTCATGATGCTACTTGCCTCCAGTTGGATTGAATATATGATGCCATGAGATGGCTCGAAACTACTTTGGCGAGAAGACCACACCCTTCTGCAGGTGCCGCGGATGAGCGGTGACACTTACGTAGGGCACACTGAGGAATGACTTACTGGTTACCTGAGTAATCTCGATGCTGTTGCAGTGCTGAGATTTGACGTTTCCGATGAGCCGTTTCAGGGCGCCGCGCAGTGACTTTTGCTTATCGAACCCGAAGGCCGTGGCCTTGATTTCCCCGGCCATGAAGAAGAAGGTCCATCCCGTCTCCCGAATCTCTTTCTCGAACACGGCACGGGCGCCATTGAGCGCTGCCCATCCGTTTGAACCAGGCTCGCTCCGAAGCAGTTGGGGGTTCTGCGGATACGTGCCGTCTTCAATCAAAATGCTCCCGGCGGTGATTGCGTCTGCCATAAGGTCCCTCAAACCGGGATGGCGCCCCCCGTATGCGCCAGCCATGCCACCGGATGGCTGCGGACCAGGCCATTGCGCTGTTTGATGTCCGCCCACTTGACGTCGTCTTTCAGCTTGACAAAGATGCCAAGGGTGCCCTGGTATGTGCCGCTGGCCAGTCGGACTTCGTCGCCTTCGCGGAATGTGGGGGTAACCGGTATAACGCTCATTCTGTTCCTTCCTCGTAATTGCGCCAGGCCAGCGACGCCACGAATGGGACGGCGCTTGCCACGACCAAGGCGCGTTGCCAGCCGCCTGAAAAACTGAACAGGGGCGCCACCGGGTTGTAAAGCAGCGCCAGTCCTCCGAACACTGCCGCAACAGCGTAACGCCGTGCACGGAATGCTTCGAACATCTCGACCGCCGCGCCGGCAGCCACGATGAATCTGACCACGATTTCGAACGACGCCAGGTAGGACCACAATGCCGCCGCGGCGAGCAGCACCGCAATCGAAACCCACTTCACCACTTTCCTACGAGCGGCTGTCCTCAGCTTCGCTACCGGCGGCACCCATGCATCTTGTCCCGGCAGTGCGATTGAAGTAGACATTATGCGATCCTTTCTTGGGTATATCGAACCGCGGCAGACGTTCGCGGCTCGGTAGCTTCAGCGTGTTACCAAGCCGCGATCGTCAGCAATCCGCCTCAGGTTACCTGAGCGTGATCGGCGTGCCGATCTGCGTGCCAATCACTTCGCCGGAGATCACGATTTCTACCCGGCGATTCTGCTGCCGTCCCTCCGCTGTGTCGTTGGAAGCCACCGGCCGAGTCTTACCGAAGCCCTTCGACGTAACCGAACCCGCCGCCATTCCCTGGTCGGTCAGATATCCGCGGACTGACTCGCCGCGTTGTTCGGAAAGCTGCTGATTGTAGTCATCCCCGCCGACGCTGTCAGTGTAACCTTCTACATCCAGCCTGAGTCCCGGATGCCCGGAGACGATGCCGGCTACCTTCGCCAACTTCTCGCGCGCCAGAGGCCGCAAGGTAGACTTGGCGGTGTCAAAAAGCACATCCGACATATTCACGATCAACCCGCGCGCCGTGTCCGTTGTTTGCAGGACGGCGTTGAACTGGGCCAGCAACTCGGTTCGCAGTTCGGCCTTCTCCGCCTGCAACTGCGCTGTCTGCTGGGCCGCGCTGTCGAGGTTGGCCTGGTTGGCCGCCCTTTGCGCCTCATTTTCCTGCCTCAGACTGGCCGTCTCGGCCGCCGCGGCAGTGGCGCTGTCCGCATTCTCCAACTTCAAGCGGTCCGCGTCCGCCGCGGCAGCGGCCATGTGCGCGTCAGTTTCGCGTTTCACACGATCGGCTTCCGCCAGAGACGAGGCTGCCTGCGCATTCTTCTCCTGTGTCAGGCGATCCGAATCCGCTTGTGCCTTGATCCGCGCCGCTTCAGCTTCGCGGGTAACGCGGCCGGTTTCAGATTCCGCGGCAGCGCGTCCGCTTTCCGCGCTCGCCTGGCGGTCCACCGCCTGCTGGCGCTCCGCGCTCAGGGCATCTGCATCCTGACGTTTGACGGCGATTGCGCGCGCGTCTTCCGCCGTTTGCACGGCTTCCCGGGCGGTCATGATTACAGCCTTCCTGCCCGCGTTGCGGTCCTGGTAAGCGTTAGCCTGAGACAGGTCCCCTTCGGCCTTCTGGAAGGTCTCGGCCGCAAAACGGTCCGCGCCCACGGCCCGCGCGATCTGCACTGCGTTGCGCGCTTCGTAGAGTTCCAGCGGCTGTTTCCGATCGAACTTCAGCGCCAGCGGATTTGACAGACGCTGATACTGGCCGCGCTGCAACAGTTCGTACTTGGCGTCGATCTCCTCGATCTTCCCCTTGGTGTCCGCGCGTATTTCGTTCTTCATCACGATCAGGTCGCTAGGCTGGGTGACCGCGTAATAAGGTTCGGCGGTGACCACCAACCCGAACACCTGCAGTTCGGTGGTTACATTCAGCTTGCTCTTCGTTCCATCCAGCAGCACTTCACCCAGATTGGCCGTGCGCCCTTCCGGGGTGATGGCCCACAAGACATACGTGAGGTATTCGGCTCCGTTGTTTGTGGCAGGCTGCAGGCCATCGAATTCCGCTTCGATCCGGATGTAGCCCTTCTCGCCCGCGACTTTGGCCTCGCCGCGGCCGCCGGGGAGCAGATCGGTTCCCTGGAAACCGATCCGCGTGGCGCCGCTGCGGTGCTGGTAATTGACGGCCTTCACCGTCCCCGAGGTTACGGAGAGCCGGTAAAGGGGCGCCGGCTCCTGGGCCAATAGCAGCCCGCATAGTATTCCACATGCGGTCAGCGATGCGCCAATGAGTTTCATTTGAATCATCTTTATGTTTCCTTCCCGCGGACTAATGGCGGCCGGCATTCGACGCAACCGTGCGTTCTCGTGACGGGTGACGGTCCAACTCGTTGATCAGCTTCGCGGCCGCCCTGGGCGTGCGTACGGACTTGGTCAGAATTTCCCGGTTATCGAGCTTTCTGCCGTAGATCTGGGCGTTATCGTTCAGATCCTGCCGCAACGTGGCGCCTTCCAGCGCAACGCCCGCAAACAGGCCCTGGGATCGCGACCATGAGAGTATCTCGGCGTGCATTTGCAGGTCAGTTTCAGCGGAGGCCGTCCGTCCTACCGGGCCGGCGGCGACCGATGCATCTGCGCCCAGAGTGAACTTGCTGGCTAGCAGCTTGTCTTCTCCACCCTGGTTCATCACGAGCATGATTACATCCGTCGTAGAGCCGCCTATTTGGAAGCCGAAGCTGCCACCCTCGATGATCACCGTGCCCGGCGCGGACCACCCGCCATGACGGCGGCACGACACATAGCCTTTTCCGTACTTGGCGCCGACTATGAAGGCAGCGGCCTTCTCGCTGGGGACGATTACGATGCAATGGGCCCGCGCCAGCAGGTCTTCCGGGATGCCCTTGTCCGGTGTGGCCATAACCTCGGAAAACACGATGGCGGCTTCGTCGAGCCGTTTTATGGAGTTGTCTTTGGCCAGCAAGGGCGTAATCGCCAGAGCGGCCGCTATCATCATTCGCATTATTTAACCTCTTCCGGTCGACCCGGTGGCCCGGCGGGGCTTTTTGGGCGACACGCCTCCCTTCAGTGCACGAGTCGCACCAATCGGCTCTTTCGTTGAGCCGGTTCGCCGGGGTTGCGTCTCAAACCCGGCTGGGCGCGAACTAATCGACCCGTAAGTGACCGCCTATGGTCATCTGACGAGGCGCGGTCATACTCCACGCCTCTTCGTGGAGCATGCGATTCGTGCCTGGTATGCCGGGGCTCATCCCGACGCTCCAGATAGCGGAAGGCCTGTCGGGAACGGCGCCGAGCGAGCGGCCAGTGGCATGCACGTCCGGAATGCCGAGGCTTACAAACATGCATCGTTTACGAATTCTAGCGGGCGGCTTCCTGCTGGGCGCGGCAATGCTCGTCCCGATTGTGGCGAGCGCCCAGGACCACCCCTACAACGGAAGGTACTATGACAACCGGCGATACTACGACCGCGATGGCCGCGATTATCACGTGTGGAACGCCCAGGAAGATCGCGCTTACCGCTTCTACCTGAACGACCAGCACCTGCCATATCGCGAATGGCGGAGCGTGCGAGGACCCGATCAGCAGTCATATTTCCGGTGGCGGCACACCCATCCGGATTCCGTGATTGTCACTGTGCGGTAAGCTGGCGCACGCTGAGTGGTCTGCGCGGTCAGAGATCCTTGCGCGAAATCCCCAGCTTGCGCATCATGGCGTTCAAGGTCGTGCGGTGCAGTCCGAGACGAGTGGCGGCGGTGGTTACCACGCCGCCGCTCTCTCGCAGCACCCGGATGATATGATCCCGCTCCACTTGCGCGAGCGTGCCGCCGCCGGTGGCGTCTGCCGCGTCCGCCCGTATCTCGGCCAAAGGCGCGCGCAGGCTGATTCCCGTGGATAGGATGACCGCCCGCTCGATGAAGTTCTCAAGCTCCCGTACGTTCCCCGGCCAATGCCAGCTCACCAGGGCCCGCATCGTCTCCGACGGGATATTCTCAATGTGCCTGCCCATTTTCCCTGCGTATTTCTTGGTGAAATGCCGCGCGAGTATGGGTATGTCCTCTGGGTGATCGCGCAACGGAGGCGTAGTGATCGGGAAGACCTTCAGCCGGTAATAGAGATCGCTGCGGAACAGTTTGTCCCCCATCATCTGAGTCAGATTCCGATTGGTTGCCGCCACCAGCCGGACGTCTATGGGAATCGTTTTGGTGCCGCCCAACCTCTCGAACGACTTCTCCTGCAATGCGCGAAGCAATTTCGGTTGCAGGTCCAACGGGATATCGCCCACCTCATCCAGAAACAGAGTCCCCCGGTGAGCCATCTCGAAGCGCCCGATCTTTTGCGACAGGGCGCCGGTAAAGGCCCCTCTCTCGTAGCCAAACAACTCGCTTTCCAGAAGCCCGGTCGGAATAGCTGCACAGTTCAATGTGACAAAAGGAAGATTCTTCCGCGGACTCATCCGGTGGATGGCGCGCGCTACCAGTTCCTTTCCGGTACCGGTTTCTCCCAGGATCAACACGTTCGCATCGGTGGGAGCAACCACCTCAACCTGGCGCTGGACCCGCCGCAGTGCCGCGCTGCCGCCTACAATCTCCTCGAAGTCCTGTTTCGGGGCGGTATCTTCTTCTTCAACACTTTCCAGCCGGTCCCGTTCCCGGAGGTCCTGCACAAAAGTGATCCAGCGGAAGGGAGCAAGCTTCAACACCGCCGTGACCACCAGGACCGGGACGCGTGTCCCATCCTTTCGAATCAGCTCCTTTTCGAATGGCGTGCAGGCTCCGAACCGGAGACCTTCTTCATGCGCCAGATCGTCAAGCGCGGAGTATTCCGGCGGAGTAAGATCTGGCCAGTGCAGGCGGCCTTCCAGCAAATCCTCGCGGCTGTATCCGATCAGTTCGAGAAACGCGTCGTTCGCCTCGGGAACACGGTCGAACTCACCGGAAACGACGCCGGCGATGGTCGATTGCGATGGGATTGGCCGGATGCGCGCGTGGCTGCGCCGCAACTTCTCGTCCCTTTCGTGACGATCGCTGAAGTCGCGCACGGCTCGCGCAAAGCCCTGCAATTCTCCATCTTCATCTTTAAGGGCCATGGTGATGGCATTGGCCCAGAATCGCGATCCGTCCTTTCTGGCCTGCCAGCCTTCAGTCACCATATGGCCTTCGGCCGCGGCCCGTTTGAACTCTTGCTGTAGCTTCGCCCGGAGTGTATCCTCGCCGGGATAGAGGAAAGCTAAGTGCTGGCAGACGGTCTCGTCTGCCTGATAGCCGTAAATCCGCTCCGCTCCCGCATACCAGGCGACCACGGCTCCATCGACATCCAGTAAATAGAGCGCGAAGTCCTGCACCCATGAAGGAGCACGCTCAGTGGCGGCCTGCTCTGTTTCTGCGGGCGCCTTGTCGTGCAAAATAAGGATGTGGCGCACGGGCAAAACGTTGCCTTTGGCCGTGTACTCAACTTCCCGCGGGCTGGCATCCGGACGCACCAGCCGGAGCGTGCCTTCCTGTTGTCCCCGCTCCTGCAAGGCCCTCCCAAGCTGCGCAATCTGAGGTTTGAAGCCCGGCTGGGCAAAGTCGGCGATCGGATGCCCGATGATTCTCTCCCGCGGCAGCCCTAAGAGCTTGCCCACGCCAACGCTGGCGTCCCTGGAATTGCCATCGTCGTCGGCGATGAGGATTGGTGCGGAAACATGATAGACAATCGCCCGAAAGAGAAGCTCAAGCTCTCTTGGGCCGTTTTCCACCAGCCAGCGGGCGGCTGGCGGCTGTGAGCCGCTGGAGCGCATCTTATTTTACACCTTCCCCGCCGTCGATCCTGGCCGTCCATGGCCGCCTGAGAGAAGAGATCGGTTCACCCCGAAGTAATCCCGCAAACAGTCGGAAGCCAAGAACGGTAGCCAGATACTATGTTAACACTCGAGCAGGGTGCGGCTGTTCACTTTTGACCACGATTTGCCGCGGGCCCGGCCTGCCTGGCCGCGGTTGTGGCCGGTATTACGATGCCGCGGACGGGGCGGGCCGAACCAATCTGACCATATTCGGTCGTTTGACGAGGGCAGGTCGATTGGTGGAAACCGCGCGCCCGCGCCGCGCAGCGGTCCTTCACAAGCCGAGCCCGCGCATCGGGCCTTGCCACGCAAGCCGGCTCGACGCTGGAGCATTGGGCACCCGATTGCTCTTTCCTACCTTGAAGGAGCACGAAAATGCCTTTGCTGAATCTTGTCGTTGTGTTGATTATAGTTGGCGTGGCGTTGTACCTGATCAACCGGTACATACCCATGGCCTCCAGCATCAAAACTATTCTGAATGTCCTGGTAGTTGTGGTCGTCTGCGTCTGGCTATTGCAAGCCACCGGATTGTGGGGGAATGTAACCAGCTTTCGGATCCCGCGGTGAACGGCCGCGGAGCGCGATTTCATTGCAGCGACGCGAAATCCCGATCGAGCTGGTAGTTCGAGAAACGAATGTCCAGTTCGGTCGGACCAAGCAGGAAGCTGGACGTGACGGATCGCACATGTTCCGGTAGCCAGAAACCCTGCACCTCGACAAATTCCTCGCTGATGTGAGGCGCGCCGATTAACATGGATAGGCTGGCGGAGAACTGGCCTTCAATCCGCACCACGGCGTAACTCTCGGCATCCACCCAGGCTTTCCCGACGATCAGGTACCGGTTCTTCACCTTCGGCGCCAGTTCCAGGACATAGCAGCTCCGGCCCGCCGCGGCCTCTCTTCCGAGCAGACGAACCCGATAGTTCGCAGAGGTGATCTGGTGGCGGGCATTCTCCGGCGGCAAGCTTGCGCCTGCCTCCGACGCGAGCACCCTATCGATGATCGCGTTGAGCTTGTCCGAGCCCGATCGCATCAACACTGTATAGCGCTCGCCTTCGGCCTGGCGGTAACTCATGAGCACCATCACCGCCGCTTCTTTGCCAAACCGCACATTTTGCAGCGTGTATCGCCGCGAACCCAAATACTCCTTCAACTGCGTATGGCGTCTGTTGTTCTCGCTCTCGACCCTGGCGAGGATCTCATCGGTGGACGGCGTCAGGGAACCGGCTGTGAGAGCGGGGCTCAACCCGCCGGCTGCGATCAAACAGACAAGCCAGCGCCGGACGCACGGTGCGACCCTGTATTCGTCGATCACTTGAAAACCGCCACGCTAAGCGCGGTAGGCGATTTGGAGGTTCCGGCAGCCATATCCCGGTTGATAGCCCCCAGATGATTGAGTTCCTCCTGCAGCCGGGCCCAGTCGCTCTCGTTGGCTTTGGTCGCGATAGGCAAGCTGAGGTCCAGATAGTAAACCAGAATATCGCTCCTGAGGTCTTGCGGCATGTCCGCGTAGTGACTTTCCAATTTGTGCACCAGTTTGGCGTACGCCTCGTCCGCCAGCTTATATGAGCCTGCCTTGGTGACTTCTCCCACGTCGATATTGTCATTCTGCAGGGCAAGCTGGCCGCTGCCCACGGCTGCAAGCAAGACGCGATACCGGTCGATCGACGCGTTGAAGCTGGCCATGTACAACTTTTCGATCTCCGGTGTCAGCCGCTTGAACGCCAGCGCCTTGAATGGACCCGCTCTGGGCACGATGCGAAAGAACGCCGCCAGCATTCTAGACTTGATTGTCGGCCGTTGATAGGTGCCGCCCCAGTTCTTCTCGTAGCTCGAACGAGACAGATTGTAGAGGAATTTCCTGCGGGTGATTCCCGGAGCGTCCTTCCTGATCTCCTGGCGCTTAATCTGCCACGCGACTTTGGTCAGGGCTGGAAGGAATGTTCCCACCGCCCGCCGGTAGGATCCAATCGCCAGATCGACGTTGAAGAATACCTCCTCGATCCGCATGCCATAGGTATCCAGAAACGCCCGTTGGAGTACCGGTTTTGCTACTTCAAAGCCGATAAAACCTTTGTAAGCGTCCGAAGCGTAGCGCCTTTTCGCGGCTTGAAACACATCGAATCCAAATTCTGTCTTGGTGTGCGAGAAGGGATCGTCCCCATAGGTGATGGTGTCTCCGAATTTCAGGCGAAGTTTGGGGAACAGCAGCGGCACCGAGACGTTGGTGGCCAGGCGGTGGCCGTTGTCGTCGGCCGCATAATGCGACAGCGCGCCTAGGGCGAACGCAAATTCATCGAGGTCTTGAGACTCGCGAATCAGGTTCAGGATAAAGTCGCCGCTTCGCACATAATGGGTTAAGTCGCTGTAGAACTTGCTGCCGAACGGATAATATCCCAAATCCTGAATGATGCTTCCTCCGTAGGCGTAGGCGTGCGCCTGCGTCAGCTCGTCCGCGGTGGAAAGGGGAAATCGTTGCAGCAGCAGGGGCTTAATCGCACTATCCCAAGTGGAATCGATAATGGCTTCGTGCGTGAGAACGGAATACGCGGAGGCGGTTTGAACGAAAAACAATAGCGCAAGCCCAAAGGCAAAGGATTGCAGCTTCCCAATCCGGCCCGAGTTTTGGTGTCCAATCATGGCCCTATTTTCCGGTGGAATATCTTGGCTTTGATGTCGGGCCAGAACTCCGCGCCCAGATTGCTGGCCAGGCCGAACCCCAGCGTGAGGGTTCCCTGAGAGAATCCCAGGCGGGCGGTATCCAAACGGTCCGGATACCACAGGTTGGAGAGAAACGCTGCGCCATAGGCGCTGCCTATGCGCCAGGTGGATAGGGTCTCGCCGCCCGCGTCGGTGTGCGTGAGGATGGTTTCGCGCAACGCATGTCCCGATCGGCGCCAGAACCCTGCGCTACGCGATCGATAGTAACGCGGGTCCTGGTGCAGGGTGGAATCCAGGCCAAAAGCCAGAACGCCGTGGATCCCCGCCCAGCCGGCCGTGGAGGCGAGACGCTCGCCGTAAGCGGAGCCGCCCTGTCCCCACTCTGCCGGAGTGTTGATCTCCTGGAGGAATCCGGCGTATGCGGCGATGCCGGCAACAGCCCATGGCCCGTAGGCGCTTTCGGCATGAAACTGTAGCTTGCCTTGCCAATCCAGCGCGCCCATGGCTTGGGGCGCTTGGGGCATCCCGGTCAAGGAGGGCTGCCCTGTCACGGGAACCGCGCCGAGGAGCGCCAGAATCGATACCGCCCCGGCTCCAAGGCTCGATCCAGGCGGCTTCAGGTGTCTCTTCATAGAGTCTCCGTTTCTGCGCGGCCTTGACTGGCATCACACCGCGGGCACTGGCTGCCTCCGGAATGCCGCCAACAAACTCGTGAAGGTCACCATCGAGGTGAAGCCCATCACGAGAAGAACCTTAATGGCGAGCGAGAGCGGGCAGAAAACTGCCACAATCGCAAGAAACCCGGCCGCCCAAAGATATTCCTTCAGCCAGATCGCCCGCACTATGAAGACGATGGCGCCCAGACACATCACACAGTCCACCAATGGTTCGTAACTCGCTGCGCAACATGCAAACAACGAGGCAACCAGGAGGGCCGGAATGGAAACCCACTTGATGATTTTCGTAACCGTTTGAAACATCGCTTTTCCCTTCGCTCAATCTCGCCGGTTCCGGCTGCACTCCGGATAAGGCATTCCTGAGTCCATCCATTAGTGAACCGGCATAGGCCATGTGTGCCCGCGCCGGCCGCCCCGCGGGGCCTCGGTTATTAAGGTGGAATCTGACCGCGCGGAGTCATGTGACCGCATGTGGTCGAATTTGGCCTGGGCTCCCGCGATGGATGGCGTCGGGTGTCTCGCTATTCGGGCACTGCCGAATGGAGGTATTGGCAGGCATATACGACCTGAACTGCGGTTTTGTGACGATGGACCCCGGAATGCGTTATGTGGAACGCAGGACGTGCCCAGCGGGAATCTGCATCGCGCAGAACTCGGGCGAACGGCAGGCTACAAAATCCGAAGCAAAAGGAAAAGAGAAATGAAATTATTCAAAGCAGTGACGACGGGGTGTTGCATGGCGCTAATGGGCGCGGCGCTGGCGCCAGGCGCCAGAGCGGACGAATGGGACCGGAAGACCGTGTTCACTTTTAGCGGTCCCGTGGAGATTCCAGGCGTTCACCTCACCGGGTGGGGTGTGTTGCCCGCGGGAACCTATGTGTTCAAGATCCTGGATTCGCAGTCCGACCGCCACATCGTCCAGATCTTCAACAAGGACGAAACGACCATCTACGCCACGATTCTGGCAATCCCAAACTATCGCCTCAAAGCCACCGACAAGAGCGTGATCACATTCAGCGAAAGACCGGCCGGCCAACCGGAAGCGCTACGCGCCTGGTTCTATCCGGGCCGGAATTGGGGCGAGGAATTCGTCTATCCTAAGGCCAGAGCGATGGAGCTGGCCAAAGACACCGATACGCCCGTCCTCTTTACGGCGATGGAGATCCCGATGGAAGTCGCCGAGCCCGTCAAGACGGCGGACGAGCCCGTGGTAGTCCAGCTCAAACAAGCCCCCATCATGGCCGCTACGCCGGCCGGAGAAGAAGTGCAGCTCGCCGAGGTGGTTACGCCCCCGCCGGCGCAGACCGAAGTAGCCATGGCGCCGGCGCTCCCGTCGACGGCCGGCACGCTGCCGCTGTTCTGGCTGTGCGGATTGATGGCCTTGGGCGCGGCCTTCGCCGTCCGTGGCGCTGCCAAACGCCTTCAATAGATTCTTGCGCGGCGCGCCGCACCGATGCGCGCCGTGCCAGGCAGGATCAAAAACAAACGAGGAAACAGCATGCGACATAGAGTTATCCCCGAATTGGCGCCGATCACAAAGCACCGGCTGAACGGGGACAATTGCCGAGAGACTCAAGCTCGCGGCTTGGCCGTGCTCAATTCGCCGCTGTTGAACAAGGGAAGCGCCTTCACGGCGGAGGAGCGAACCGCACTGGGCCTCAAGGGTCTGCTCCCCCCGGATATCAGCACCTTGGGGGCGCAGGTCAAGCGCGCCTACATCCAGTATGAGAGGCTGTCGGATGCGCTTAGCAAGAACATCTACCTGGCCGCCCTGCACGACCGCAACGAGGTGCTGTTTTACCGTCTGTTTTCAGAGCACCTGCGGGAAATGATCCCCATCGTCAACGATCTAACCGTCGGCAAGGCGATGGAGCAGTATCACCTTGAATGCCGGCCTCCGCGCGGCGTCTATCTGTCGATCGACCAACCTGAAGGGATCGAAGAGGCATTTGCCAACCTCGGCGTAAGCGCCGGCGATGTCGACCTGGTCCTGGCGACCGACGCCGAGCAGATTCTGGGAATCGGCGATTGGGGGGTGGGTGGCATTGAGGTGTCCATCGGCAAGCTGGCGATCTACACGGCGGCGGGCGGGGTCGACCCCACCCGCGCCATCCCGGTGATGCTGGACGTGGGCACCGACCGCGAAAGTCTGCTCGACGATCCCACGTACATCGGCAACCGCCACGCCCGGATACGCGGGGAGCGCTACGAAGCCTTCATCGACGCCTACGTCAAAGCTGTGACCACGCTATTCCCGAACGCACTGCTGCAGTGGGCGGATTTCGCGCCTTCCAATGGACGGCGCATCCTCGAAAAGTACCGCGACCGGATCTGCACCTTCAACGACGATATGCAGGGCACCGGCGCGATCACGCTGGCGGCCGCGATTTCCGCCGTCAGGGTGTGCGGGACGCCGCTGCGCAACCAGCGCGTGGTCGTATTTGGAGCCGGTACGGCAGGTGTAGGAGTGGCCGACCAGCTTCGCGACGCCATGATACGTGAGGGGATCTCCAAAGAGGATGCCGCCCGGCGTTTCTGGTGCGTGGACCGGCAGGGGTTGCTCAACGCCGAAATGGATGGCCAACTGCGCGACTATCAGGTGCCGTACGCCCGCCCGGCCGCCGAAAGCAAGAGTTGGAGCCACAACGGAAATGGAAACGGCGCGAGCTTGGCCGACGTGGTGCGCCGGGTGAACCCCACCATGCTGATCGGTGCGTCCACCGCCGCGGGCAGTTTCACGGAAGCCATCGTCCGGGATATGGCCGCGCACACCGAGCGGCCCATCGTCTTCGCCCTCTCCAATCCACGGGCGTGGGCCGAGGCAAACCCAGCCGACCTGCTCGCCTGGACCGACGGGCGGGCGCTTATCGCGAGCGGAAGTCCGTTCGCTCCCGTCACCTATAAGGGTCTGACTTATGTCATCGCCCAGCTCAATAACGCCATGCTATACCCGGGCTTAGTCCTCGGCGCTATCGTCGCACGAGCCAGTAGGATCAGTGAGGGTATGTTCGTGGCGGCGGCCAGCGCCGTCTCCAGCTTGGTGACTGTACGCCAGCCCGGCGCGTCGCTGCTCCCGCATATCGACGACTTGCGCAGCGTGTCTATGACGGTGGCGGTGGCGGTCGCCGAGACCGCGGTCGCCGAGGGCTTGGCCAGGGTCAAATTTCACGACATCGTGCAACAAGTGCAGGATGCCATGTGGCAGCCGGAATATCGGCGGATTCAGGCATCCTGATGAGAACCGGAATGAATCTCCTGGCAGACTGGTTGCGCGGTTGCGCGCATCGCAAAACCACCTTTCCGATGACTCTCCAATCGCACACTTACATTGTGTGCCTGGAGTGCGGACGCCGCTTTGCATACGATTGGACTACCATGCGCATTGCCGGGCAGCCGGCTGGCCGGGATCGGTGGGGCAGGCGTTTCCGCCTGCCGAGCCCGCCGCCCAGTCCGGCGACGGACCATTCCTCCGCAACTGAGCCGCGCGCATACGTGACCGAGCGGCGCACATGCGTTACCGAGCCGCGCGCGTAACAAGCGGCTGGCCCAGGTTGAAGCCCCGGCCAGCTACCTCGTTCACGGCCGACAACCAACCTTTTATCGCTCCCTGAAGGGCGCGTTGCTCGCCAGCCTACCGATAGGTGTTAGCACCTGGACGTTTCCGTTGGTCGCGCCGGCGAGTACTGTGGCGGTGAGATCAGGTATCTCAATACTACGGGGAACATAGCCACTGTGCCATTGAAGGTGACGCTGCTCGCGCCGGTCAGATCGCTTCCCATTCCAGGGCAGCACCCGGAAGGCGAAGTTGCGCGCGCTTCGCCTTGTATCGAGATACCTTATCACTACCACCGCGCCGGCCGGGGCCACTACCGGCCGGGTTGACGTGACAATGCCATTGGGGACGCTGAGATCGCGTCGAAGAGCTTTTCAAGGAAATTAATCTAGCGTTGGGCAAGAATTATGATTCGTCCACATTTTCCAGAATCGGCCAGCAACTCGGAGCACGGGAACTTATTCGAGGAAGCTACACGATTCAGTCGTTTGGAGCAACTATCAGCATCGCCGCCCAGCTTGTCGATGTCGAGACGGGCCGCATCATCGGCGGTGATCTCGCCGAACTCCCTTACACCGGTGACATCAAAGCTATGCTGGCGTGCCAAGACTGTTCAAGCAAGGATTCATCCTTTTCGCCAACTGCAAAGGTATTGAGCCCGGCGTCGTCGAAAGATGGATCTGAGGCACTCCCAGAGTACAAGGCAACTGAGAATGAACCGCCGGGCACGATCTTTCAGATCAACATCAGCGCCGCGCCAGCCGCCCCAGCGGAGTACTACAACTCTGTATACGTTTTGCTCTCAACCAGGATGCAGCGACGGCGAGTATCCCTTAGCCGGGCCGGTCCAGGGGACCGACGGATACTTATATGGGACAACATCCGCGGGCGGAGGAGCGGGAGGCGACGGGACGGTCTTACAGTTCAATGCAAGTTTGCCGCCACCTGCGGAGACGGTTCATAAGCAATCCATCACAGTGGTTCGGTAGCTTAGGTTCTCCTCAGCGGGCCGGTTTTATCAGCAAGACATCAGACGACGCGATGCCGCGAACCATGGCGTGGTCATGCGCATTCGGCGACCAGTCAAAGGAGACAATCTTGTCCTCCTTGAACTGCGTCACCGGGACTTCCAACCCGCTGTTGATGACCGTCTTCCATAGGTTCGATATACCTTTCTCATCTTTCACGTAGACCAACGCCGTCTCGTCCGGATACCACTGCACAGGTGTGTCAATGGGAATCCGGTCGAAGCGCTTGACAATCCTGAGCTTGGGTAAGTCGACGACGGTTACTTGCCATTCACCAGAATGCTCCTCCAACATTTTGCATACCAGATATCTCCCACCAAGAGATACGACTGGGGAGCCAGCGTCCATAGGGAACAAAATGGACGAGATTGCCGCCCGTCTTGGCGATGCGCCATATATGCAAGTGGCCGTCGGCCCGACGCCCGAACAGAACCGCTCCGTCGGTCATGAATGTTGGGGATTGGTCTTCGATGCTTTCTCCATGGGTCAGTTGCCTGAGAGCTTGCCGCGAGCGACGGCCTGGTCCTGCACATCCCTGGGCGGTTCTGGAACGCAGGTCAGGAACGTCTTGGCCAGCACGTCTACGAACGCGAACAACGCCTGCTGTCCTATCCGCAAATTACGGATTTCTCGCGCCATGCGATCCAGGCTCGCCGCGATCCTTTGTTCCGCCGCGTCGACGCCACTCTCGCGGCCGGCCAGTTCGCGCTCTATCGCCTCTCGCATGAACGCGCTGGGGCTCGAGAATCCGCCTTTCTTCGTCGCCGCCTCGATCCGCTTGTCTAGCTCTGCGTCATATCTCAGCCCGCGGCTGACTGCCTTTTGCTTTCGTACCATAAGTCCCCCTACTCTGTAGGTGCGAAAATGGTTGGCCTGTGACACGAAAGACGCCGTGCACAAATGTGCACGAAACGGCTTAAAGTGTGCCCGCTGTAACTTACTGGTGGTGCATCTCTTGAGATCTAGTAGGCGGACAAATGTGTTGCGTTTCCTTTATGTTCCACTACCGGAGTTTTTCGCGCCTGATGATGGGGGTTGCCCGTTGCGGGCGAGACAATTTGGTGAAAATCTGAGACTTTCTGTAGATTCTTCGTTGGATCGCCGCGCATGTGAAACTTTTGTGGGATTCTGTGGTGAATTACTGAGATAAACGGTCGCGCAGCCGTTCCCCTCGCGGCGTGCGGATTGGAACCTGTAGCCGACAATTCCAGTAAGCAACTTACCGGGCGGCCCCCGGTCCGTGCCGCTTGTCATTAACCTGGCGGATGTCACAGCCGCGGCACCTGGCGGCCTACAGGATGTGGACGTCTCCCTGCACTCCAGAAAGCAGTTGCCATCGGTCGCACGAGATGCGAGGGAAGAAATCGATCCTTTTCTGAACTGGACGATGACACCGGTCAGAACGGCGCCCTGGATGATATGCTTCTCAACCTGAGCCGGAAATTCTTCGGAGAAAGGTAAGTAGCTTGCCAGTCACATCCGCAATGGTGTTTAATGGTGGCGTCGGTAAGCGGCTCCTGAATGTCGAGGAAGCTGCCGGATACCTGGGTCTGAAGGTGGACACGGTCTACAAGAAGGCCCGGCTCCGGGAGCTTCCCTTCGTCAAGGTGGGGCGAGCGTTGCGGTTCGACAAACAGGCGTTAGATCGCCTGATCGAACAGCACACAATCAAAACCATCGACTGAAAGGAGTACGCAAAGTGTCCATTCACAGAGTTGAAGACGGAGTTTTCAAAATTCGTTGGAGGGAAGGAGGCAGGAACCGAAGCCTGAGCGTTCATGGCTCGCACGAGCTGGCCAGGAAGATCCTCCGCAAGCGGCTATCGGCTCGCGATGAAAACCGCCACCTGGATATCAAGCGGGAGGTCAATTTCCGAATGTCCGCGCTGATTGATCGGTACTGGGTGGAGTACGCCAGGAAGAAAAAATCTCAGGACCGCGAGAAAGCTGTTCTGGAGGGAATCCGCGGCCAGCTTGGGGACCTGTTTGTCCGGGAGGTTGACGGCGCCAGCATTCAACGCTGGTACCAAGGCCTCTCGGAGGCGAAGGGGTTGTCAGCGGGCACGGCCGTTCGGCACTTCAACGTCATGCACCACATGATGGAGAAGGCCGCCACGATCTGGAGCAAGGAAACCGGCATAGACCGGAATTCGGCTGATGACGTGGAAGTGAAGCGGCCGGATGACCAACGTGAGCGGTACTTGAGTGTGGAGGAGATCGTCAGGCTCAAGTCTGTTCTCGATGAGAAGATGTTCCGCAAGGCCGGCAAGGGCATCAACCAGACGTTTTTTCATCTGCGCTTGATCGTCCTCACGGCCTTGACCACGGGTATGCGGATAGCAGAGATTTTCTCGCTCAGATGGAGCGACCTGCTATTTCGGGAAGAGCTGATCGCAGTCCGGGCCAAGCTGAAGCGCGGCAAGGTTCGGTACGCGCCAATGTGCCCGGAGTTGGCCGTGGAATTCAAGCGGTATCCAGTGGTCCTGGGGGAGGATCGGATTTTCCCACCGGAACCGGGTGCCAAGCGGGAACGCCAAAGGGTGGACAAGAGTTTCGAAACCATCCTGGAGTTGGCCGGAATCGAGGGCTTCCGGTTTCATGATCTCCGGCATACCTTTGCCAGTTGGTACATGATGAACGGGGGCGACCTCTACGAACTGGCTAAGATCCTGGGCCACGCGAACATCAAAATGACGGAGCGGTACGCCAAGCTCGCCCGGAGTCACATTGCCAAGACGGGGAGTACGGCCCGCGAGATGTGGAAGCTAATGGAAGGAGAGAGGCGGGAACAGGTTCAGGGAACTGCGGTTTGAATGTTCCCTTATTGTTCCCTTGACTGAAATCCGATGTTTTTGGCTACTTCTAAGTTGTTGATTCTATGGTGGCCAGGGACGGAATAGCACAGCACTACACGAATCTGGCCTTCTCTATTGTCGATGTTTATCTTGACCCATCTCTGGAGATGAAATGAACGCATCGCATGATATCCATCTCATAATCAATGATTTGGGC